>Ga0268257_1000065_pt1 | contig 298346 bp, 251 predicted proteins | sample AgamicAtPrz_FD_200249 | JGI IMG/M metagenome (GOLD analysis project Ga0268257, IMG submission 200249) | Agave microbial communities from Guanajuato, Mexico - At.P.rz (v2) (version 3) | ecosystem: Host-associated > Plants > Phyllosphere > Phylloplane/Leaf | place: Guanajuato, Mexico | collected... | reverse complement strand
TGATGAAAAGAACATCACAGTATATTACGGATATTCCTTTGAACAGCCCCTGGAGTCTAAAATATTTGAAAAAAACGGTAAAAAAACAGGATACCTTTATATTTACGATTTTCCTGACGGAATGACTTCCTCACTAAATCAAAAATTTGCAGCTTTCAAAGCAGCGGGAATACAGGAACTGATTCTGGATCTCAGGTACAACTACGGAGGATCTGTCTCCTCGGCTGCGGCACTCTGCTCGCTGATTCCTTCTGGAATATCATCCTCGTCTCCATTCATTATTTATAAAGGAAATAAAAACGGAGGTGAAGTAAAAAGAACATTTGCCCAACAGATTGCCTACGATCCGGCTGCGATTGATTTTAATGCCCTTCGTACCAATGCTTTAAACCTGAATAAAGTATATATTTTAACTTCAAAAAGTACGGCATCTGCTTCGGAAATTGTAATCAATAATCTTAAACCGTATATGCAGGTGATTCAGGTGGGAGATGTAACACTGGGTAAAGATATGGCCGGATTTCTGGTGGAAGATAAAAGGAAGCCTAAGAAAATTTCATGGCAGCTGCATCCTGTTATTTATAAAGTTTTCAATGCTGATGGGGAAGGGGCATACAGCAGCGGCATTTCTCCGCAGATTGCGGCCGGAGAATATACTACATTACCGCTGTTGCCTCTGGGAGATGCCCAGGAAACCCTCATTTCAGCGGCTATGAACAATATTTATTCAAAATCAGCAGGTAACAATGCTTTGGACGGAAGTATTAAGATTTTATTTCAGAGCGATACACCTTCTGCAGCCATCGGAAAGTGACGTCTTTTTAAATTTTAATAGATTAAACCCATAATCATGCAGGGAATAGAACCAAAATTTCACAGCAGCCTTACAGACCGTATGGAATATTACCGCGGCCTGCTAAAAAAAACAGCCGGAGATCCGGAGATTCAGCCTTCTGATATGATTTCGAAGATCTCGGAATTAAGTGAGCTTTATGAAGATTATCTGGCTCAGAAAAAACAACTGGAACGAAGCATAAAAAACTACAGACAGTATCATAACGATTTGCGTAAGCAGCTGACTTTACGGGTCCGGGAATTGAAAAGAAAGGTGAAGCAGAAATGATTTTTATAAAAAAATAAAAGATTTTAACCATTAAGAAAGTTGAGTAATTAAGGAAAATTAAGATTAAAAACCTTGAATTAGTTGTTAGATAATTCCTGATCATCTCACAATCTTATTGATGGTTAAAATATTCTCTCTCTTTTCAATCCCCAACCATTGATTCTTTAAATTGAAATTCATAGATTTATAATCTGAGCGAAAGATGATGATTATGAATCTTAATTGGTTTGATTTTTCCGGTTATTTAAAGGTATTCTGGCAGTTCAGCTGGCTGCAGTGGGTTGTTTTCAGCCTGATATCCAATGTTTTTTTGTACCTGTTTTCAATAACTCTCTATCAGTTTATTGAGAAAACATGCCGTAAAGACCTGCTGCAGGAGCAAAATCACCCTGTTACCCAATCTGATGCTTATCTCAGTTTTCTTACTGTTGTCTGCAATAGTTTCGTTATGTTGCTGGGGGCATTCTTATGGAAAAACAACTGGATTACTATTGACCTTCAGCCTTCCGTAGGGTCTGTCTTTCTGGAAACCATTGCTTTGATTTTCCTGATGGATCTTTTGATGTATTTCTTTCATTATGCGGCCCATCTGCCTTTCGTATATAAAATACTGCATGGAAAGCACCATGAACATGTCAGCACCAATTTCTTAAGCCTTTTTGTTTTGCATCCTTTTGAAACAATAGGTTTTGGCCTAATGATTCTTGCCTTACTCATGAGTTATGATTTCTCTATAATTTCTATAGTTCTTTATCTGAGCATCAACTTAATTTGGGGAACGATAGGGCATTTGAACAGGGAGTTTTTCCCGGCGTCATTTGACCGCCTTTTTATAGGAACCACCAGATTTCATAATCAGCACCATCTGGATGAAACTAAGAATTTTGGCTTCTACACATCCATCTGGGACAGGCTCTTTGGTACTTATCGGTAATGGTGTGTTATGGATTTATTATCGGATTGTTTAAGAAGTTTCGAACGCTTAGTCTAGCATATTTTTCTTTGCAAATTCATATACGACAAGTTTTGTCGCTTTCCGTCGATACTTTTATATCATTAATCATCGAAAACATTATAAAAAACACATGCAACTAATATGATCTATGTTAAATCTCTGCAATGAGACTTGTATCTGTGTTAAAAAATGTTAAATTTGCCGTGAATTATAAAAACTAACATTAACTAAATACACAAACAGATGAAGAAAATTTACTCTGGTGCATGTATTCTATGCACGGTCCTGGGTCTGTCTGCCCAGGAAGTATTGTGGCAGAAAGATATCAAATCCAATACCCAGGATTTCCTAAGCCAGATCACTACAACCATTGACGGTCAATACTTAATAACAGGAAGCAGTATTCAATCCGGCCCTTCGACAGGCTCAGGGACCTCCAATAGTAAACAAAACAACGGTTACGATTTCCATTTAATCAAATTAAACCAGCAGGGAGAAGAAGTCTGGGAGAAATACTTCTCAGGTCAGAATCATGATTATTTGTCAGCTTCTGTTGCTACCCAGGAAGGTGGATTTCTTGTTGCCGGCACTTCTTATTCCGGAAAAGGTTTAGATAAAAAAGAAGATTTCAAAGGAGGATCTGATATCTGGCTTATTAGATTAAATGAATTTGGTGATGAATTATGGCAGAAAACTTTAGGAAGCTCTTCCGATGAGGAAACCAGATCCGTCATTCAAAGCACAGATTTAGGATTTTTCGTTGCCGGAAATATTCAGAATTCATCCAAAGGATATGGTTCAAAAGACGTTTTAATTGTAAAACTTGATAAAGATGGAAAAGAAGTATCCCAATCAGTTTTAGGAGGAAAAGGATTAGATGAAGTAGAGAAAATGATTCCTACTAAAGATGGCGGTGCTTTGCTAGGGATCTATTCGAGGAGTTCCGAGGTTCGGGTTTCAGGTTCTTCGGATAAAACAGCCGGAGCGACCACGCATTCCGTATCCCGCACCCCAAAATCTACAGAAAATTATGGTGAAGGCGATTACTGGATTGTAAAGCTTAATAAAGATGGAAAAGTAGAATGGGAAAAGAACTTTGGAGGAAAAGGAGATGACCATTTGAGAACCCTGGCACTGACCTCCACAGGCTATCTGATTGGCGGAGAATCCAGATCCGAAAAATACGGAAACAAAACCGTAGGAATAGAAGAAGGAACAGACCTGTGGCTTATTTCCTTAAACGAAAGAGGAGAAGAGCTTTGGCAAAAATCCTACAATTTCGGGAACAGGGATATTCTGATGGGAACCAGTGTACTTCACTCAGCAGATGATAAATCTTCCAAAGGAATTCTTATGGGAGGCTACACCCAGGCAGAAGGGAAGATACAGGCTGATGACGAAACCTTCTGGATGCTGTATCTGGATCAGAATGGAAATGAAAAATGGAGAAAGCACGTGAAAGGAGAATCAAGAAAAAGAGAAGAGAGATTATCTGATATAAAGCTAAACAGAGACGGATCAATTATCCTTGCAGGAACCAGTGCAGAAGAGCTTGGAAAAGAGAATTGGAAGATTGTAAAGCTGGGAGATAAGCAGCTTGATCAGCTGATTGAAAAGCAGGATATTAAGATTTATCCTAATCCTGTTTCAGAGTATGCTTATGTGGGAATAGGCTTTGATTTCAAGGAGGCTGATATTATACTGTATGATATGGGGGGAAGACAGCTTCAGAGTTTGAAAACAAAGAATAAAGTAACCAAGATCAATACCCAGAATTTAATTCAGGGGGCTTATCTAGTGACAATAAAAACGGATACAAATAAAACGGCAAGTACTAAACTGATAAAAAAATAATACAGATGAAAAAAATACTTTTATTATTCATATTCATATTTAATTGGGGCTTATCTCAGAGAAACTTAGGAGATACCCCGGAGCCGATGCCTTCTGTTTCTTCATTTTCTTCTTATGTGAATACTCCGGTCTCATTGTCTACAGGAATTCCGAATATTTCAATTCCTTTGCTTACACTGCCTACAGGCAATGGTAACGTGGATCTTTCAACAGCTTTAAGCTATCACCCCTATAACGCCATTGGGAGTAAAACAGGAAGTGAAGTAGGCTTAGGCTGGGCCTTATTAAAAGGCGGGGTTATTTCGCGAGTGATTAATGGCAGAGCAGATGAGGAATTCTCGGATCCAGGCGCCACCAATTATAAGAAAAATATATTCGATGATATTTATTACTATGATATTCCTGGGGAATCAGGAAAATTCAAATTTGTACGGGATACAATAAATAATACCTTCAGCCTGAATAATATCTCAGGAAACAATGTTAAAATTGAGTATACAAGAGATTCCAATAATGCGACACTCATCCTTAATTCTTTTACATTAACAAATGATAAAGGGATTAAATATATTTTTGAAGACTATAGTATTTCAAGATATGATGTAAGTTATAAAGGTTTTAATTACAAATCTGCATTCTTTCTGACTAAAATCTCCGATGAAAATAACAATATTGTTGCCAATTTTACCTATCAGAAGAATAGCAAATATGCAGGAACTTCTACTACGTTGTTATACCAGAACTGTAAACTGCAAAACATGTCTACCAGATATGGTAAAATAACAATCGGGTATACCTACAATCAGTTTCTGGAAGATTCGGGAAAAGACGATCCCTATCAGGTAAACAATATTTCATTGTCAGATGCTTCTTCAAACCTTATTGCTCAATATAGCCTGGATTATTCCAGTTTTCATGCTTACAGTATCTTTAAAAATAATAACGAGGATAAAAGAATTCTAGCCGGAATAAAAAAACTTGACAAAAGCGGACAGATTATAGAAAACAGGACATTTGAATATGATCAGTTCGGTTCCGAAACCAATTACAGCCCGTCAGGCAATCCCGATGAATATGGAAATTTTCTGTGTCCTGATAGCAGCCAAAAGAATCCAAGAAGTTATACACTAGGATTGTTGAAAAAAATGATATTGCCGGAAGGAGGGTATGTAGTCTACAATTTTGAAGCAGGCGAAACGTATCAGGATAACAGTAGTGTCCAGTTGAGCAATAATGAAATAACACGGCCGGATATACAGTTTTTAAGCCTTGCCAATACTGCTGATTTTGATACCAATATTAACAGAAACTATACATTTCAGGTAACTGAAGCGAAAAAGTTTTATGTAACCAACTGACAGAAGAAGTTTATATTATTCCCAATCCTCACGGTGATGTAATTATTCCTCCGACCTATAAGCTGTTAAACTCGTCAGGAACTGAAATGAACGGATACATTATTAGCAACTGCGAAGGAGTAAATTATTACAATCTTACCCCGGGAACCTACACTTTTAAAATAAGCGGTAACGGAAGTGGAGCTGTTAAAGCCTATTCTATTGCCAGCCTTTCAGCTCCGTACAGAAATAGTATGCCAACTGAAGTTCCGCGTATAGCCAACATTAAATATTATAATTCGGTTAATAGCCTGAAAAAATCTGTAACCTATAAATATAATTCATTTTCTAATCCCAACGACTCCAGTGGGAAAGGGTTTGTAAATGAGGTATGTAATGATGAAGACTACATAAGCAGCTTTAATTTGTATACCAATGTTAAGGAAATCTATGGAGGGGAATCCGGAAACATCGGATATGCAAAATATTATTTCAAAACGCCGGACGATTATGAAATAAGTGGAAATTTTTTTTATAAGCAGTATTATAATTTAGTTTCATCCGGTGTGCTCAGTAAAAAGGAAACTTTCAATCAGCAGAACCAATTAGTATCTGATGAGAATATGGAATATATTTTTGAGGAAATCAATAATGTACCTGAATACTCATTATGTTCCGGATATAAATCCAAAGCTTCATGGATGAAATCTTCTAAAACCACTTCCAAAACGTATTTTGATAACGGAAGCAGCTTACAGAATATAACAGAAACCTTTTCCAATGCAGGTAATTTCCAGCCTTATTTAATCAAAGAAACGGCTTCAGATGGAAAAGTAACCGAGAAAAAAATAAGCTATGCATCAGACACGAACAATACCCGACTGATGAATGCTAATATGATCTCCATACCGGTTCAGACCGAAGTGAAGGTAAACGGAGCTGTGGTTGACAAATCAGAGACGAAATTTGATAATACTTCCAACCTGTACCCGTCATCTGTTATGGGATACAATACGCAGAGCCAGACACAGTTTACAGCAGCTACACTTGATGTATATGACGACAGAGGTAATCTTGTCCAGGTTTCCGATAAAGCTAATTTTCCGGTAACAACCATCTGGGGATATGATAAAACACAGCCTATTGCTAAGATTGAAGGTCTGCCATACAGCCAGGTCATGAATCTGTCCACTGTAACAGCTGCCGTTAATGCTTCAAATGCCGATGCGGCTAATTCTGCTACTGAATCCTCTTTGCTGCAGGCCTTGGAAAACCTTAGAAAAGATGCTGCTTTGAAAAACTACTCCGTTACTACGTATACCTATGATCCGTTGATCGGTATGACCAACAGTATCTCTTCGAACGGTATGAAAACCACCTATCTGTACGATAATGCCAACAGACTGATAAAAATTACGGATGCCACGGGAAAAACTTTGAAGGAATATCAGTATAACTATAAACACTAATCATGATGAAAAAAATAATATCACTCTTCACCCTGTTGTCTGCAACGGTATATTTTAATGCCCAGACTGTCAATGCAAGCACCTCGGAGAATTATATATACACCAAAACCTGCCTTGACGGGAACTGTGCCAAAAAATCCGAACAGGTTCAGTATTTTGATGACCTCGGAAGGTTAAAGCAGGCTGTAGATATCAAAGCTACACCTTCCGGAAAAGATATTGTTGCCCACATTCAGTATGATGAATTCGGGAGGGTGACCAAAGAATATCTGCCTGTTCCGCAAAACGGCACTCAAAACGGAGCGATCTATGCAGATCCTTTGAACAATGCGGTAAATATTTTCGGAAACGAGAAAATCTATTCAGAAAAAGAGCTGGAAAACTCTCCACTGGGAAGAATAAAGAAAGTGACCCCGCCCGGGAATGATTTTACGGCTCATCCATCCAGTATCACCTATGCTGCAAATACAGCAGGAGAAGTGAAAAAATATACCGTTACAACATCCTGGCAGGATAATGCCACCTTATCCGCACTTTCTGAAAACGGGACTTATGCTGCCAACCAGCTGACGAAAAACAGTGTAACAGATGCAGACGGGAACATTACCACTGAATTTAAAAACTCTGACGGAAACACCATTTTAGTAAGAAAAAATGACGGGACACAGAATGTGGATACCTATTATGTGTACAATGAATTCGGTCAGCAGGTAATTGTTATTCCGCCAATGGCTGCCGTAGCTGCTGTGAACCAGACAGCTTTGGATAATTTATGCTACCAGTACCGTTATGACGGCCTTGGAAGGCTTGTAGAAAAGAAACTTCCGGGAAAGGGCTGGGAATATATGGTATATGATAAGGCAGACAGACTGATCCTTTCACGGGATGCTGTAATGAAATCCCAAGGTAAATGGCTGCTGACAAAATATGACAGATTGGGAAGAGTAGTTTATACCGGCCAGATAGCAGCGGGTGAAAGAATAACCTTACAAAATCTGATCAGTAATTTACTTATTACCGAATCAGGAAACATAACCGGTTTTGTAAAAAATGGAGTCACCATCTACTACTCCAATGATTATTTTACCTCAGATCTGCAGTCTGTGCTGACTGTGAATTATTACGATACCTATCCTCAGGGCGCACCTTCCATACCAGCTCAGGTATTGGGACAGAATATCCTCACAGATAATATGGAAGCTTCACTGAACACTAAAAATCTTCCTACTGCTTCCCTTGTAAAAAATATTGAGGATGATAACTGGACAAAAAGCTACCTCTGGTACGATGAAAAATCCAGGGCTGTGGGAACTTACTCCATCAATCATCTGGGAGGATACACCAAAACGGAATCTTTGCTGGACTTCGCAGGAGTAACCCAGTTATCCAAGGTATATCACAAAAGGCTTACTACCGACACCGAAAAGGTCATTACCCAGACTTTCGAATACGATGCACAGAACCGCCTGAAGAAACATTACCATCAGGTAGACAGCCAGCCTCAGGAATTATTGACGGAGAATACCTATAACGAGTTATCAAGGCTTTCCAATAAAAAGGTAGGAAACAATCTGCAGAGTATTGATTATGCCTACGACGTCAGAGGTGCACTCACAAAGGTGAATGATCCTGCCAATCTGAACGGGAAACTGTTTGGTTATGAACTCAAGTACAATAATCCGGCAAATACTGCAGCAAAGTTCAACGGGACCATTTCCGAAGTAGACTGGAGAACTGCCAACGATAATGTGCTCCGAAGATATACCTATCAGTATGACGGGCTGAACAGGCTGAAAAAAGGAGCGTATTCCGAACCTAATTCTTCTGTTCCTCAAAACGATTTTTATAATGAAACGGTAACGTATGACATGAACTCCAATATCATGTCCCTTCAGAGAAATACAAAAGGGGTTTCCGGAACAGCTTCACAGATAGATAATCTCGCCTATGCTTATACAGGCAACAGGCTCAATTCTGTGACCGACAGCTCAACCAATTACAGCGGGTATCCCGATACCTCAGGGAATACCATTTCCTATGACGATAACGGGAATATGAAGAACCATACGGACAAAGGCGTTTTGCAGATTGATTATAACTTTCATAATCTTCCTGCCAAAATAACTTTTAACCAGACCTATCGGGTCCGAAATTTAGTAACAGGAAGCCTGACCAACCGTAATGTCACTACAAATTATACTTTTAAAGCAGATGGTACGAAATTGCGTAAAGTATATAAATATGGAGGGGATTTGTTCGTTGGTGAGGTTTCCATTTCTATAGATTATCTTGATGGTTTTCAGTATGAATCCCAGACTGCATCAGCTCCTTTCATTTTAAAATTTGTTCCTACGGCAGAAGGCTATTATAACTTTGAAAATAATAAGTATATTTACAGTTATACGGACCATTTGGGGAATGTGCGTTTAAGCTATACCCAAACCGGTTCAGGACCTGAGATCATTGAGGAAAACAATTTTTATCCTTTCGGGATGAAGCATGAAGGTTATAATGCCTTAGCAGGAAATCCGGCTTATAAATACCAATATAATGGTAAGGAATTACAACAGGAAACCGGCTGGAGTGATTACGGAGCAAGAATGTATATGAGTGATATTGCAAGATGGGGAGTAGTTGATCCATTGGCAGAAACAAGCAGAAGATTTTCTCCATATAATTATGCTTTAAACAATCCTGTAAGCTTTATAGATCCGGATGGAAGAAGAGCCATGACGCCAATTGGAGCAGCTGAAGGTGGCGCGCCTGGAGGTTCTTTGTGGTGGTATTATGCAGGCGGTGGAAGTGCTACTTCGGGTTCAGCAGAAAGTTGGATGGGAGCTGGTACCGGAGCAGGAAGAGGAGGTAGTGCTGGTGGCAGTGGGTTTGTCAGAGAAGCTCAGACTTATGGACAAACTTCTGGAGGTTTGTCGTTTAGTAGTTTAAGCGGAATTATATTTGCTCAAGCCTACTTCGGTGGCGGTGGAAGTATAGCTGCATTATTTTCTATGGTTGAACAATTAAAGGAAGCCGGATTTGACAACCCAGCCAATACTAAAGCTAATTTTGGAGACTGGTCAAAAATAATAAAAACAGATGCTGTTTCTGAATTAGTTACTGTATTAAACTCTGCAGCAGGTAGTGAGAGCGTTATTCCAAAGTTTAAAGAAACAACAAGTTTTTTATATAAAGGACATTCTGAAGGGTTTCAAGTTTTAATTAGTATGAAAAATATTTCAAGTGTTCTTGAATATGCATTTATTATTGGACATGAGTTAACGCATTCAGTTACAGGATATTTTAGAGATGATTTTTATAAGTCGATTAATTCTAATTCGAATAGCGCTACAAGCAGAATGGCTTTTGGTTTTTTTGATGAGTATAATTCATATAGCTGGGAGGTGAATATGGGAAATTCACAATATACAAGTGCTTGGGATATTACATATAAACGTCATGGTCCAGATTCAAAATATTCATATCACAGTCAATCTGCTGTTGACATAGTTAAGCAAAATCTCGCATCTATAAATAATGCTTGGACAAATTTTTACAATAATCATTTAAAAAGATAATATGAAAAAGTACCTAATATTAATCAATATATTATTTTTCAATATAGCTTATACGCAGATTAAGTATAATATTTCTATAAAAGAAAAAATAAATACTAATCAGTTTATAATAAAAATTGAATTAAATAATTTATCAAATAATAGCTATGTAATTCCTGTTGATACCACAGGTTTTAAAGCATTTTATCCTGATGAAATGTGTTGGATTGGTAGTACAGAATCTATTTATAAATATTTTTCACCAACAATTTTACTCCAAAATAGTATAAATAATAAAAATATAGAAGCATATTCACGGTCATACGATCTATCCGAAGAATCAATTCCAAGAGTAGAAAAATATCTTGATTCTATTGCACAAAAAAGGAAAATTTTGATACAAGATTGGGCTAATAAAGAAAATATTAAAGATATAAAAATAGCCGAAAAAAATTTCTACTTAACAAAAAATTTAGTGATCTTGAAATCTAAACAAAGTTTCAGTTATAATATTTTGTTAGATATTTCTAATATCAAGAGATCTGATTTATTGAGTTTTGATTCTTACTTAATAAGTCCAAATCTTGAATATAATTTTAGTTCAGTAATATGTATTGATAATAAAATATATAATTATCTTACAAAAAGGCAAAAAGACAAGTATAAAAAATATAAATTTTTTACAGGCCAGATTGTAAGTAATAAAATAGAATCAAATTACAAGCATTAGATCAAATTAATGCTAGATTATTTGAATAAAAACATGGATACAAGAAAAAATTTAAGGGAGTATATCGATTTTATAAATGAATTTGAGCAAACAATTAAAAAAGAAAAAAATATTCCAGATAATGAAAATATATGGAGTTATATGATAAATAATTCTGAGATAAAAGGAACTGTTGCTTCATATAAATACAATCTTCATGGCTCAGGATTTACGATAGAAAAAGACACAATTATTTGTGAGTATGATAAGGCCCCTTTAAATGAGTATGATATAAAATTTTCTTTTTGGAAATTTAAAAATTTTATTGAAAGTAATCATAAGGGAATACTTATAGATAATGAGATATTAAAAAAAGACCTTTATGATATGGTTGATGAAAATCTCTTACAATGGTTAATTACAGATGGTATTAATTGGAATATCTATCAAACAAATTTCAGATAATGTATAAAAGCTAATCCTCAATTTTTTTGAAATAGTAATTATATTTACAGCTATACTGACTATCGGGCAATGTACGGTTACAATACTTTGGCGGGAAACCCTTCAATAACCAATGATAAAAATGATATGCTAAAAAATGAAAAAATACTTATTATATCTGCTTCATTCATGATAATGAGCTGTAGTGTAAATAAAAATGATTTATTGGGAAAATATTCTTTTACAGGAGACAATGTTATTGACACATTAATTATTAAACAGGATACATATTTCATAAAATTTATGATAAACATTCAAAATTATTGTATCAAGGGCAAGATAAATGGGAACTAGACAAAAATAGAATCAATCTTCAAAATTTTTATAATAATGAAGATAATGAATTAACTGAGCCCTTATCAAATGAAGATGCTAAGAAGTTTTTAATGTTAACTTCTTATCCTATTGATAAACAAAACAAACATATAATTATAGAAGTTAACACTGATGAAAATATTAGGTATGAAAAAAGTAGATAATGTTCCACAAGTGCTGCTATAAAATACTAATAGCATTACAAAACGCAACTTAAGTAAAAAAAATCAAAAAAAGGATAACCGTTTTGGTTATCCTTTAAACTATAATAAAACTAACAAAATTCCTACTTCCCAGCCTTCTGCGCCGCTTTTATCCTCTCCTCAACAATCCGCCAGTCATAAAAATGAAAAATCCTGCCGTTGCTCATCGCGACCAGCATGCCCTTTGGAAACTGCGGTCCCAGATTAACGTTGGTAACCTCTGAGCCATCGCTTTCACTTGTAGAAAACGGGATCTCGGCAATTCTTCCTTTCGCAGGATCTTCACGCAGATACACATTAAAAGTATCTTTTTGCTGGTTCGAAATCAGGATATAGCCTGTTTTTGATGAGGTAGGATAAATAGAAATCCCCTCCAGATCAGACTTAAAATCTCCTTTTCCAAACACCAGAAGCTCGTCATTTCCTTTTGCCGGATCTGCATAATACTGATGCACCCCGAACTGCTCGTCAGAATAATAAATATAGCCCAGTTCGTCATCCACAGCAATGCTTTCGATCTCTTTCAGGCCGCTGTATTTGCCGAATTTACGGACCACTTGACCAGTAATCTTTCCATCTTTCTCAGAAAGTTTATACTGCCACAGATAACCGTCGGCCGGCCCGGATTTTCTTCCTACAATAACATCAATTTCTTGCGTTACAGGGTTTTTGTACATCGAAATTCCCATCGGGCCGCGTTCCGTTTCACCGTCAAAAACTGTGAATTCACCCACTTCTTTCAGATCGGGGAGACTGTAAAGCTTCACCGTATTGGTTTCCCTTTCTGTAACGGCTGCAATGTCTGTCTTCTTTCCGTTGAGCATAAAGCCATACTCAATATCTACATTGTTTGGGCGTTTCAAGCCAAGAACTTTGTTGATGATTTTTCCGCTCAGGTCAAAGGCGTACAGTCCGCCGTCAGTGTCCTTATCGGTTCCTATAATAATACTTTTTGAAGCATTGTCGGGATCAATCCAGATTGCCGGATCATCCGTATCGTGTATCACTGTTTCCGTGATAACAGTGGGTTTTATACCTGAATGTTGTGCAGTGCAGCTTATCACAAAAGGGATAACTGAAACGGCTATAATAAAGGGTAACTTTTTCATACGTTTAAAAATCAAATTTTAATCCTAAAGTGAATCTCGGCTTATAATATTCCACCTGCGCAGTGCGGCTCTGTATTCCCTGGTAATATCGTAACGGTTGGTTCGTGAGATTATTGGCTTCTGCAAAAACCCTCAGCTGGCTGGTGATCTTATAAGAAGCATTGGCATCAAGGAAAACCTGCTTGTCATAATAACGGTCTTCAAATGAATTCCCACCCAGTTCATCAATATAATGAGAAGCATAATTCATAGAAACCCTTGCTGAAAAACGTTTGTTTTCCCATGAAAGTGATCCGTTGAACATATGGGGCGCAGCTCCCGGAAGTCCTACATCCGTCCTCTCCACACCGTCTTCATTCGTAATACCTTTTGCTTTAGATTGGGTGTAGGTATAGTTGACATACACTCCAAGCCCTTTCCAGAATGCTCCCGGAATAAAATCAAGCTGGCGCTGAAGAGCAACCTCAAAACCATAAATATCTACGTTGTCCCCGTTGCGCTGCTGTGTAAAATTCCAGTTGCTTTCTCCCGGAGGAATTGGGTTAGACTGTCCTCCAAAATCATTCACAAAATCCCCTGATGTATAATTTCTTCTTGAATAGGTATAAATAAAGTCTTTAAGATTCTTATAAAAAACACCTCCCGACAGGATTCCTACAGACTTAAAGTACTTCTCAGCCATAAAATCGAAATTATAGGCATACGTTGCCTTCAGATCAGGATTTCCTGCGGCAATGATTTCATCACCGGAAACAACATTAAGATAAGGAACCAGAGAATAATAATTCGGACGGGCTAAAGCAGTGGTAAATGCTGCACGTAGGACAAGATCCTGAACAGGAACATATTTGAAAGATACATTCGGAAGTATATTGGTATACGTATTGGTGCGGTTGATTTTCCCTGCCAGATCTTCCTCATTTAATACATAATTTCCTGTATAGTCAATTTTTGTAGTTTCAATACGGGCCCCGATGATCATTGAAAGCTGATCGTTGAAATCCTGGTCCCATCTGATGTATCCGGCATAGATATTTTCCTTTGCAGTATAATTGCCGGACAGGAATTCTTCCGGTTTCAGTTCACCTTTGAATAAATTGGAATTAAACAGATCAAGCCCGCCCAGATAGGAGGGATCTGCAAAAGTTCCCGGAACATAATTTCCCGGCTGAAAATTCTGACCGTCAAAATGTACTGTAGGAACAGATAAAAGGCTTCCCATATCATTCAACGGCTCAAAAGCATAATAATCATTATCCCGCTCCTTTTCTTTTACACGAAGACGCAAACCTGCGCGAAGCCTGCCTTTCTGATTGTCAATAACAGAGAACGGAAAACGGACATTTACCTTTGCTCCGAATTCTTTTTCCTGGGTAAAGCTATTTGAATCCGAAAGGTCACTTAATTCATAAACCCCTAAGTTATCTGCAGAACGGGGAGTGATCATAGGTCTGCGCGGATCGCTCAGGTCTGAAGAGAAATTCATCTTTTCGTTTTCAAACTCTATATGCCTTTCATGGGGTTTCTTTTCGCTGGCAGTAGCATAGTTCATGGACCAGTCGAGGTCAACCTTGGAGCCTAAAAGATGTTCACCCCTTAAAGCATAATTCTGTACTTTTTGTCTCTCAAGACGAGTGTTGTCGTTATCGGAATCCCCTCCTTTATTTTGTCTTGTGATGCTGCCTTTCCAGCCTGTGATCTCTGTTTCATCATCATTATAAACCGGTTTTATTTTATAGCCGAGTGCAAACCTGTTTTCCTTATCCGTCCTGAAATTATACATCGCCGAAGCATAAATTTTGTTTTTTGAATTGAATTCATAATCCATATTCAGATCAAAACTATGCCTGATGCGGTGCTCGTCGTAATAACGGATTCCCATTTTGCTGACGTAGGCGGTTTGTGCAGCATCTTTGGCAAGGCTCCACGTAGGCTCAATATTATCGGACCCGAAATTATTGTTGTTGTAAGAAAAACTGAAAACAGCTCCTAATTTTTTGTTTAAAAAACGGTTCCCATAAACAAATCCGGCAGTGTAATTCCCTTTTTCGCGGATCGGGTTGTAGCCTCCTGCGAGAGTCGCGGAAATCCTCTGCCCGTTAGGCGAAGCTCTTGTGATCAGGTTGACAGAACCTCCGATGGCATCAGCATCCATATCCGGTGTCAGTGTTTTATTAACTTCTATGGTAGAAATCATATCTGAAGGGATAAGATCCATCTGAACATTACGGTTGTCACCTTCTGCAGACGGAATCCTGTCACCATTCAGGGTTACGGAATTCAAATTGGGGGCAAGACCTCTGATGATGAGGTTTCTTGCTTCACCCTGGTCATTCTGTATGGTAATCCCGGGAACACGCTTCAGGGCATCCCCAATATTGGCGTCGGGAAAGCGTCCGATCTGATCGGAAGAAATTACATTCGTGATATTGGCATTATTTTTTTGTTTGTTCAGCGCTCTGGCTTGGTTTTTCAGGGTAGATCCGCTTACAACCACTTCCGCAATCACCATTTCCTTTCTGTTGAAAATTATGTTTTGTCTTGTATTTTTTTCAGCTTCTACGGTCACTTGGTACTCACTGGTCCCGTACCCAAGGTAATTGACAGTCATTGTATAATTTCCCGGCGGAACATTCAGGAAAACAAAATTACCGTGATCATCTGAAGTGGTATAGATATTTCCTGGAGTCAGAGAGATTTTGGCACCCGGCAGCGATAATTTGGAATCATCATTAATATTTCCGGAAACCGTTCCGGTTTGTGCATAGAAAAAGATGGATGCACAAAGTAAAACGGAGGTAAAAATTTTCTTCATGGTATGACAGTATATTAAGTAGAAGCAAAATTAAACGTCTGTTTGGGGAATCTCTTGAAATGTAGATTACGATTGTTTTAAGGATTTATGAACAGAATATCTGCGGTAGAATAAGAGCTGTGATAATAATTGACAGGGAATTCCTAATTTTAAACTTTTAGACACTATACAGAAAACATGTTTATTGAAAAAGAAAACAGGATGACAAATCAATTGTATATCATCACCGGCGGTCCCGGAGTCGGAAAAACGACATTGTTGGATAAATTGAAAAGGGAAGGTTTTTTAACGGCCCCGGAAGAGGCAAGAAGAATTATTAAAGAAGAGATGATGACTAATGGTGACGGACTTCCATGGAAAAATAAAGAGCGATATGCTGCGCTTATGTTTGAAGCTTCCGTAGAAACATATAAAAAGATTAAAAATGCCGGAACATCGGAACCTGTATTCTTCGATCGTGGTTTGCTGGATACCATCTGTTATATGAGCATGGAAAACATTCCGGTTCTACAGAAACAAGAAGCCGCTGCCCAAGATCTATTATACAATAAAAAAGTATTTATTCTACCGCCGTGGAAGGAAATTTATGAAACTGATTCTGAAAGAAAACAGAATTGGAACGAAGCTTTATTTACCTTTGATAAAATGAACGAAACATATCTGAAATATGATTATACTGTTATTGAGGTTCCCAAAGATACTTTACAGAATAGGTATTTATTTATTTTAAATCAAATAGATCATTAAATTTACAATAATGAATGAAGCATTTGCAAAAGAACTGATTCATCTGGCAGAAAAAGATCTGTCGGTGAGAGAAAAGCTGGCTTCTGAAGAAAAGCTTTCCAACGGCTATCATCCGGAAATGGAACTGATCCACAGGCAAAATGCGGAAAGACTTCGAAATATCATTGAAGAAATAGGTTATCCCACCATTTCAAAAGTAGGAGAGAAGGCTAGTGATGCAGCATGGTTGGTTATTCAGCATTCTATAGGTGAGCCTGAATTGATGAAAGCCTGCTATAACATGATGATTGAAAACAAGAATGATATCAATCCCTTGAATATAGCCTATCTGTACGACAGAATCCAGGTCTTTCAAAGCCAGCCTCAAAAGTACGGAACACAGCTTACCGCGGAAAGAATACCTTATCCTGTAGAAAATAAAAGTCACCTGAATAAAGAACGTCGGAAAGTTAATTTACCGCCTTTTTCACAGGAAGAAATTGAACAGATCCCAGGTATAGAGGCTATTGCTGAATTAGATAGCAAAGATACAGATTATACCGCCTGGAGAATAAAAACAGGATGGATACCGGCTTCTTAAATTAAAGTATAGCAGTATTCCGTTCTATATTTTAATTTTTTTACAAAAGAGCTTAAAAAATATTTGGCCAGTTTCAAAAAACGTTATATATTTGCACCACTGAAAACGACGGTATAGCCGTTATTCAGGAGAGTTGGCAGAGTGGTCGATTGCGGCAGTCTTGAAAACTGTTGACTGTAACAGGTCCGGGGGTTCGAATCCCTCACTCTCCGCCAGTTGGGAAACCAAAATAAGCTAAAACGCTGTAAACATTGATGTTTACAGCGTTTTTTGTTTTAGCTCTAATATAAAAAAATCAAAATAGGTCACGACTTATATGACCTATTTCGTGACCCATTCGTAAAATTTGAAAATGGGACACGAAAAATTCAGAGAATTCCGACTAATAGACAATTTAACGATTGTATATGTTTTTTTTACTCTACCTTTTGGGTTGCAAACTGTCAGATACCGCTGCATTGATATTGCCTGTCGCATTACCTGTGTTGTTATTGCTTGTTTTTCTTCCTCCGGTATGAGTCTTTGTATTAATACTATCATGGCTTGTTTTAATGCCTTGTGAATCCTGAGGTACTGATGATGTGTCAGGATAATTTCTATTTATATTGACTGAATCAGCAACATACGTATTACTTTTTGTATCACTTTTCTTACAAGCTAAAATAAAGCTGAGTGCAGTTATTGATAAGAATAAATTTTTCATAGGATATAATATTTGATACTTTGGTCACTCAAAGCTAGATATTTAATTTCCAGCAGTTATATGATCAGGATCATAACAGCTTTATTCATAGATTTAAACTTATCATGATATAGGCAATTATTGCTCTCTGATATCCATGTACAACAATTAAATGCGGTTAATATAAATTGGCATCATTTTAACTTTAATACCTGTACGGAATAAGTAGTATTTCAGTGTCACTATTATATTTCCAGACAATGGAAAGTTCAAGAACTTTTGTATGATATATATTATTTAAAGAATATACATATGACTTAGATTACTTGTTGTTTATTACGTTCATTGCCTCTCATGCTATGTGAGAGTTTTTTAAGAAGAGAGCAGGCGTTAATTCATTATAACAGTAAAAGAAATGAAATGATTATCATCAACAATTTTATTGAGTATAAAGCTTTAGAAGGTCAAATGGTTGGATTTTCTGACTGGCATAAGATAGACCAGGATCAAATTAACAGATTTGCAGCAGCAACTTTTGATGATCAGTGGATTCATATTGATAAGGAAAGGGCAGAAAGCGAAGGACCGTTTAAGTCCACCATTGCTCATGGTTACTTACTATTATCACTGATTCCTTATCTCTGGAAGCAAATTGCAGAGGTGAGAAACGTTAAGATGGAAATCAATTACGGAATTGAGAATTTCAAATTCGGTCAAGCTGTGACGGTAGATAGTGATGTACGGTTACAGGCAACCGTAAAATCGGTTACAGACCTCAGGGGAACTGTGAAAGTAGAGGTTGAAGCAAAACTTCTGATAAGAAATCAGGTTAAACCGGCTTATAAAGGAGATGTTATTTTCCTATATCACTTTTTATAAATAACTTTTCAAAGATATGGGGTAGCCTGCGCTTCAATATTCTGTTTTAAGCCGTTCGTTTTAGGATCCAGTCCCAGCTGTCCTGATATACTTGCTACCAGATTGGTATCTCTTTGGCATTTAATAAATTGGCTGAGTCTTTTTTATTGCAGTTCCAAGCCTGTTTAAATTCCTTCAATTGTGCCAGCGGACCGTTTATTCTAAATCTGAAAGGTACATGAGGGTTAGTTTGAAGTTCATTACGCAAAGCTTCCGGGCTGATATTGCCATGCCACATTTGTGCCCATCCTAAAAAGAACCGCTGCTGCCAGGTGAAGCCGTTAATTGGTGCAGGCTGCTTTTTTTTATCATAACTTCTTTGAAGTGCATGATAAGCTAAAGTAATGCCCCCGAGGTCGGCTATGTTTTCGCTTATGGTGAGTTGTCCGTTAATGTGCAATCCCGGCTGTCCCTCTATTCGGTTAAAATAATCGATGTATTGTTTTGTGAGATTTTCAAAATTACGTCTGTCTGTTGCCGTCCACCAGTTACTTAAATTACCCGAGGCGTCAAACTTGGAGCCTCTGTCATCAAAAGCATGCGTTATTTCATGCCCTATTGCAGCGATTATAGCACCATAATTTATGGCATCATCTGCTTTATGGTTATAAAAAGGTGGCTGCAGGATACCCGCAGGGAAACAAGCGCTGTTAGTATATTGATCGTAAAAGGCATCAACGGTTTGCGGTGTTGCATGCCATTCGTTTTTATCTACAGGCCTGTCAATTTTATTGATGTTCTCGTTATGATGAAAAATTGCAACAGAAATAATGTTGTCTATCAACCGTAATGGCTGTATGGAGATACCCGAATAGTCGGGCCATTTTTCCGGATAGCCGATTTTGAATGTCATTGCCTTTAATTTATGATGTGCCGATGCTTTGGTGCTGTTGCTCATCCAGCTTAAGCTGTCTATGCGCTGGTGATAAACCCAGCGTACATTTTCAATCATTTCACTTATCTTTTGTTTGTCTTGTTTCAGGAAATATTTTTGAACAAAAAGTTTACCTAAAGGCATGCCCAGCGCTTTTTCTGACTCTTTAATTGCCATATCCCTGCGTCCTTTTTGTTCTTTTTGTCCCGTCATTACTGTTCCAAAAAAAGCAAAGTGTGGGTTGCTGTATTTTTGCGGCAGGTAGGGTGCAAAATGAGACAGAAGCTGCCATCGGGTATATAATTTCAGGGTAGCCAATGGTGTTTTATGCAGTAGAGTGGTTAAGTTGCTCATATACGCCCGGTCTTCAACAATAACGGCCTGAGTATTTATTCCTTGTGCCTTTAAAAAAACATCCCAGCTAAATTGTGGCGCTATGCGGCTTAGTTCCTCGACAGGCATCTTATTATAGGTTTTTACCTGGTCACGCAACATCAAACTCGATAGCTGTAAGCGTGCTATGCTTTGTTCCAACTCATAGATTGTGGCACCGGGATATCCATTTTTAAATCCTGCGTTTTTATGCATAGTGTCTATGTGCTGAATAATCTTGTCTTTAAGGGCTGCATATTTGGGTTCATTTAGGTCGTAATAGCTTTTATCACCCAAAGTTAGTCCACCTTGCCCTAAGTACAGGATATTCATTCGGTTGTTATGAGAATCCGCTTCTACCTTGTAGCTGATAAAAGTTGGTACACCTAGTTTTTCAAGTTCCGCGGATACGTTGATCCACTGGGTATAATTTTTAATATGACCTATCTGCTCAAAATATTTGTCAAGAGGTGAAAGGCCTATTTTTTCTATGGTAGCTGTATCCATATAGGATCGGTAAAAATCGGCTATCTGCTGCGATTCTGAGCCTGGGATCAGATTAGGCAGTTTACTTATGCTATCTATAATATTTTGTAGTTTCGCTTTATTGTCCCGATCAAGGATTTCGAAGGCACCCCATCTGCTTTCAGTAGCAGGAAGCGGGTTTTTCTTCTTCCAGTTGCCATTAGCAAAGCTATCAAAATCAGTACACGGGTTTTTAGTGGAATCGATATTGCTGTTATCAAAACCGGAATTATCTAAAACCGAACTCAGGTGAGACTTCTTTTCTTCTTTACACGAAAAGATAATCATTATTATAACTAAAAGTGTTGTCAACTTATGGCTTTTCATAATAAATAATATGTATAATTATTTAGACATTTAGTTTAACTGTTTTAATGTAGTGAGTAAAATTTTACTAAATTAAACAATATTTTAGCTGTTGATAAAATTTCAATGCAAAGATAAGGAATGAAGGAAATGTGAAAAACAATGCAGGGATAGAAGTATCCCTGCAAAAACAGTTGATGAATAATTTCAACTAAAATAAGTATAGTTCAGCTATTCTGATACTTCTAAGCTTATTGTCCTAAATACACAAAATAATTAGCATTTAATGCCGCCGGCTGAATATTTATAGGTGTTGCTGTCCCACCGGAGTTTACCGTGTAGGTATGATTATGCCCGATCATTGATGAACTTATATTATAAGGTCCTCCGCCTCCAACAATTGTTCCTGCCAGCCAGTATACATGGATATTATTTCCACCACCAAACTCAGTAGTTGTTCTAATTCTTTGATAGGTCATTGCATGGGTGTGTCCTGCTTCCGCATCCGTTGTATAGCTGAGGTTTACATTGGGCAGATTGGCTCTGGTCAGAGTTGCCGTACTGCGTCCCGAAACAGCTCCTGTAGCTCCTGTAGTTCCCATAGAATAACGGCCAGTTGCATCAGGCAGCAACGTAGTTATTCCTAATATATCTGATGCATTATTTTGTGCTGTTTGCGGAAGGGTAGTAATATCTCTCCCATCCAGCAGATACCATCCATCATGGTCAGAGGTAAGAAAGGAAGGTTTTACATCTCCTACATCAAAAAAGTCAGGATTATTCAGAAGCACACCCTGTGCATTGGAGATAACGCCAGCTACCTTGTTAAGAGTCTGAATTCTGACACTTCCGTTTACATCAATGGTTTGAGTGGGAGAGGTGGTAAGTACTCCTGTACCAGAAGAGGTACCATCCAGGTAAAGAAGTCCGGGACCCATATTAAATTGTTTTCCATCCTGATCGACTTGCCGGTTTGATGTTAAAGTCCCATTTACAGTATAAATGTTTTCATTATTGCTGCTGTTCCCTGTAAGCGGAAACCAGGTTCCTGAATGAAAATACCAAAAACCTTTTCTGGTGACTACCATTCCATTGTCTGTTAATGAATAAGCCAGCTCCGATTCATCAGGATTTTGCATGTTTTCGATCTGAAAAGCTGTTTGTCGGGGAATCAGGATTCCATTTTTAGTGGAAACCACGTCCAATACCACTTGTGGATTAGCTGTCCCTATTCCTATTAATGGTTTTTGTGCCATAGAAGGTATAGATAGCCCCAAAGAGAAAATGAATATTATAATTGTTTTTTTCATTGATGTAATCTTTATTGCCCTAAATAAATAAAATAGCTGTATGATATATTTTGCGGTACAATGGTAAGGGGAGTGCCGCTTCCACCGGTATTAACCGTTCCGGCATGACTGTGCGCGACAGAAGCGGGAAGAGTTATAGTGGTAGTTCCGGAAACCGTTCCCCTGCCAGCTCTAAACACATAAGCATTGCCGGCTGCATTCTGAGCAAAATTGTAACCGCCAGCCGTTAAAGAATGGGTATGTGCTGCTGCAGTTGATGTTACCCCTGTTAAATTAACATTAGGAAGGTTAGCTCTGATCAAAGTAGTTGTATCGGAGCCTCCTGTAGCGAAGGGTACTCCCTGTTTCATCATCCTGCCATTGGTATTTATCAGTGTACCGCTGAGGCCTATTGCCGAGGCATTGCTTTGTGCAAAAGCGGGAAGTGTGCTTATAGCCCGGCCGTTCAGCTTATACCAACCGTTGTGATCATCTGAACGCAGGGATTCTTTAACGGTGCCATAAGCTACTTTAGGTCCTATAGATAAAGTTCCATCTGACAGAGCCTTTACGTTTCCCCCTGTAAGATTTCTGACACGGACATTTCCATTTATATCCATTGTGTAAGAGGGTGTATTGTTTCCAATTCCTATTTTTTGTTCTACAGAATTAATAAAAAGTTTATCTGTATCAAATGACAAATTACGCCCGTTCATTGTTACGGTACGGTCGGAAGTCAGAGTACCATTACTATTGTAGATATTAATAACCGGCTGTGAACTGCCTCCAAAGGGACGCCATATCCTGCTGTCATAATACCAGAAACCAGTTTTATTAATGGTAGTACCATTATTTGTAGTTGCATAAACCAGTTCTCCTGTAGCGGGGGTTGTGATGGCTTCTGCCTGCACGGCAGTCATTCTGGGGATGAGTATACCCTGTGTTGTAGAACTTACATCCAATGTTGCATTGGGATTGGCTGTACCAATACCTATACGCTGTGCATTAATGGGAAGAAAAAAAAGAAGATTGAGTATGGATATAATTTTGATCGAAGTTTTATGTAACATAATTTAATTTTTAAATTCCTAAATAAATAAAATAATTAAGCTGTACATAATCCGGAGTCAGTGCAAAAGCAGTCCCGGTTCCTCCCGTAGGTATGGTTACAGTATGGTTATGTGCTCCCGATGCTGAACTTGTATAGGTTCCTTCAGAAAGTATTGACCCGGCTATTGCCCCACCCGCCAATTGCCATGAATTGGCATTGCCATTAACGGTTTGCAGAATATCCGTTCCTCTTACTTGGGCACTACCTGGGCTTATCAGAGGATGACTGTGATACAAAGTTGTTGTATTTCCGCTAAGAACAAAATTTGGTAAGTTGGCTTGGGAAAGAACTACACTTGAGGCTCCGCTTAATGTGCCTGGGGTACCCTGTTTAATATATCTTCCTGTAGCATTGGGAAGGTTTCCTGCAATTCCAAGAGCGTTAGCCCTTGATTGAACACTTGCGGGTAATGTAGTAAGCGCTCTTCCATTAAGTAGATACCAGCCTTCATAGTCCGCCGGAAGATAAGAGTATTGGATATCTCCATAATGATTAATCAGTCCGGTATCAAAAGACAATACACCGTCTCCCGTGGTTATCACATTTCCTTTAGAGAGGCTACGGATTCTCATTCCTCCGTTAATGTCTAATTTTTCTGTTGGAAGATTGGTGTTAATTCCAATATTACCTGTACTTCCGGATATAAACAGTTTATCGGGACCAAAACTCAGATCATGATTGTTGAGACTGACAATTCTATTGCCGGCAAGGATACCATTGGAGTTATAGATATTTTCACCCACTGAATTATTAGCGGTAATAGGGTTCCAGGTAGTACCATCAAAATACCAGAATCCGATAATATTGACTACGCTGCCTGTATTCGTTGTACTGAAAATCAGCTCCCCTTCAGTTGGTGCATTGATTTGTTCTATTTGGACGGCAGTCATTCTGGGAATTAAGATTCCGCTTTTATCTGATACAATGTCTAAGGCCGCATTTGGCTTGTCTGTATTAATGCCTACTTGAGCTGAAAAAAAGAATGCATTAAGCATTCCTAAAGCGATTAATAATTTTTTCATTCCTTAATGTTCGTTTTATAAAAATTCGAAACAAAAGTAGACCAATACCTAGTGTGTAAAAAAATAATAGCTTACCCTTTTCAGGAAAATGATAAACTATATATTGTATTTAAGTCATTGGTTGTTAATAAGTTATTAAAACTATTAACATCTGATATTGAAGGCTGTTTTTTGATGGTATGAAGTGGTATTTATTCTTTTTTCCGGAAACTTTAGCTCAATAGACCGGTATATATTTTTACATAATACCCTGTCATGCAACCAAGACAGGATTGTTTTCAAACACTTTTATCGATGACCTGGTTCGATTGAGCCAAACAAAACAAGAATGACAGGTTCATTTTTTGGCGGGTAATTTCCTATTCCGATATAATAATAAGATGATGAATCCTTATTGGCGAACCAATCCGTATTCCATTGCTAATTTTATGGCTGTGCTTAAATTTGAGGTTTTGAATTTGACAATCAGATTTTTGCGGTGACTTTCTACGGTATGGGGGCTAATGCATAATTTATCTGCTATCTGAATAGTGGTAAGACCTAAAGATGCCTCCAGCAAAATTTCCTTTTCCCTGCGGGTTAGTTTGGGTACTACATTGAGTCCTGAATTTGTTTTCATCTCTACAATTCTTTTGGTTTGGTTGCATAAGAACTTCTCGCCCTTAAGTATGGTCTTTATTCCCGAAATTATTTCTGTGACCGAAGCATTTTTCTGGATGTATCCCATAGCCCCTTCCTCTAAGCTGCTGTTGATCACTGCAAACTCATTGTGCACACTCAAAATAATGATTTGAGTGTCAGGATATTTTTTTAATATAGGCTGAATCAGATCTATACTGTTTCCATCGGAAAGATTAATGTCTAATAGCAGCACATCCAGACTCTGGTTTTCTAATCCTGCAAAAAGCTCACTTGCAGAAGAATAGCACCCGACTACTGAAAAACCTTCTTGCTGGGAGAGGATGTTTTTTAAGCCTTCAAGCAATAATGGGTGATCATCGGTTATAGCGATTTTAGTCATAATTTTATTTATTTTGGAAATTTGATTTCAATATTGGTTCCTATATTGATCTGGGATTCTATCTGCATGGTGCCTTTCAGGAACTCAACACGGGAACGGATGTTGTGAAATCCTGCAGAATGCGAGTGATTCAGAGTATTTATATCAAATCCTTTTCCATCATCCTCCACGATAATCACATACTCGGATTCATTTTCGATGAATTGAATAATGATCTGGCTTGCCGAGGCATGCTTTACAGCATTATTTACGAGTTCCTGGATAATTCTGTAGGCAAGCAGCTGGCTTTCTAAGGGTAATTGATTGGAATAATACAAAAACTGAACATCAACATCCAGCTTCGGAGTAGTCATCCGGGAAACGTATTCCATTAATGTTTCCTGAAGTCCGTACTTTAGCAGCAGGTCCGGCATGAGATTATGGGCAACGTGACGAAGCTCGTCAACTGCTATATCGATCTGTTCCATTGATCTTTCTATTTGCAGCTGATGATGATCGTCAGATTTATCCTTTAACAAGAATAAATTCATCTTGGTTCCGGAAAGCAGGCTGCCGAGGCCGTCGTGGAGATCCCGGGCTATTCTTCCACGTTCCTGCTCCTGGCCTTCCAGCATCACCGTAAGATTGGATATTTTTGACTCCTGTATGATTTTTTCCATCTCAAGAAGATGCAGTTTCTCCTTTTGCTTTATGCCTTTTGCTCTTTGAAAGTAGGCATACAGCAGTAAGATAAGCAGTAAAGAGACAGAGGCCGCCAGCCCGATATAGAATGTATTGGTTTTCTCCTTATAGTCAATGCGGGCTTTATACAGATCCACTTCACGCTTTCTGTTAAAAGATTCCAGTTGGGATAAACGAAGTTCCTGGGCTTTTTTACTGTTTTCAATTTCAGTAAATTCCAGTTTTCTCAACTGATTTTCCCTCGTCAGTTCCAGATTTTCCAATTTCTGGGCCTGTTGTAAACTATGCCAGCTCATTTCCTTAAGCCGCTGTTCCTGCTTTTCAGATGCCAGTTGTAACCGGAGTAACTGCTGCTTCTGCTTTTCCCTTTCATATTGGGTTTCCAATTGTTTACCCAGAGCAGCACTTTTCTGATCATACACTTTTTTAAAGGTCTCTAAGTAAGCTTTTTGATAGAATATGGCTTCTTTAAAATTGGTTTCATCCTCAAACAGCTTCGAAAGATTTTCAAAAATTGACAGCTTGATATTCAGATCGGTGACCTTATCATATTCAGATTCTGCAAGAGCTGCCAATAAATGTTTTTTTGCTTTCTCTTTATTGCCATCCTGTAAAGCTATTTCTGCCAGAAGGCCATTGGCAGAGGCTACATGGTCGTGATTTCCTGCAGCGATCCCCTGGGTTTTAGCTAAATTGGCATAATAAAGTGCCTTATCTTTGTAGGATTCGGGGAAATAATTTAAATACAGATTGGCCAGATTAATGGAAACAAAAGAGAGATTGGAAGGTATGGGTATATTGGCCTTATTGGCTTTATAGGTCTCGACAGCTTTAATGTAGTAAGATTCAGCCTGATGGATAAATGCCTTATCAGAAGTAGATTCGTAGCGTTTCTCATACATATATCCCATCGCCATATAAGCATCGAATAAGTTCATAGGATCATTTTGCTGTCTGGCAATTTCCAGCGATAGCTTGCTGTATTTCTCCTGAAGCTGATAATCGTTCCAATCGGCATAAATACTGTTTAATTCCCGGTATACAGACGCTTTCCTGGTATTTAAACTTTCGGAATGGGGCGCTTTTTCATAAAACGACAGGGCTTTTAAAAAATAGCGGACCGCTTCAGCTTTTTTATGATTACGTTCCTGGATCCAGCCAAGCCCGTAGGATACATAGCCTTTTGTCTCCAGATCTTTTGTTTTTTCCTGATAAATCTGAGCCAGCCTGGAAGCATTTTCATAGGCCTTAACATTGTCCAGCAACCTGTAATTGATGGCTGAAATAATGTATAAATAAGCAGCATACTTCCCGTCAGCCAGTTTTTTGGCATATGCAATGTTTTCATTTAAAATGACAAAAGCTTTATCCTCCTGATGATTAAAAAAAAGAGCCTGTGCATACTTTCCGGTCATCATCATTCGTTGGGTGCTTCCCGGTTTATACTTTTTATATTGCTGTTCCAGGCTGTTGTGCAGTTCCTGGGCAGACGCAGCCTGACCAGCTAATACAAGACATAGAAAGATAATTGGGGAGCGCAAAAAAGAAAAAAAATTGATCAGCATTATATAGGTTGTAAGCGCTGCAAAGTTATTACTTTGCCATTTCTCACTGGGCATTTTATATCATCAAATATGACCGGTTCACATTTACAGCCAAAAATCGTTATTATTTTCATATTTTTCAATCCCTGCTTTCAGCCAGTTTTGGGTAAAATTTATAATTTTTCTTTTAAACAGGATATCTAGACCAAATTGGCTGAAAAAAGGGATGTTTTGCAAATCTATTTTTTTACAGATTTGTTTTTATTTGTGGAAGCAAATCATTTAAGATTTCAGCCGCAAAATATAATACAGAAAAGTGATAAAATGAGTTTCAGAAATAAACATCTTAGACAACAGATGATAAATAAAAGAGCAAAATAATGAAGAGAGCAATTTTGATTTTTTTACCCTTAACGATGGCGTTTTCCTGTAAAGATAAAATTCGGGAAACAAAACAGGAGATAAAACATCCTCAACAGGAAGTTCAGTTTGGTAAAAAACTAAAAGATCCGGAGCCAAATCCGGTTGAAGAGGTAAATAATGATTTTGAAATCCTTTTACCTAAAGAATATCGGGATTTCGGAAATAAAAACGAGGTCAATGCTCTCACAAAAGATTGGTTAGATTTGTATCAAAAAGACGGAAAATTTTACTTGGGTAAAGCTGATTACACCATTACCAAAGGCTATTCCGAATGTTCAGGAGATTCTACCATAATTATTAACTCTAAAAATAACAGCCTTTTACTATTGGGTAACCCGCGATTGACACAGGGAGAAATAAAAACGGTTAAAATCCTGAAAAATAAAATCTGGCCAAAAGAGAAATTAAAGTTTCATTTCGGAAATCAGGAGTATACTCTTCGTGCAGAAGGTAAAGTGCTTTCATCTGAGAAAGTACATACCGATGAAGGTGAAGAGCTCTATCAGAATGTAAAGGATTATAAGCTCTATCTGTCAGAAGGCGATTCTCCGGAAACATTATTTTTAGAGGAAGAATCATTTAATGATACTTTTGTCGAATTACTTTTCATAGGAGATATTGACAGGGATGGGAAGCCTGACTTTATTTTTGGTGCCAACCGGGATTACGAAGAGGAAAGGGTGATCCTGTATCTTTCTTCCAAAGTAAAAAAAGGTAAACTGATTAAAAAAGCAGCTGAAGTTGCCATTCAGTTTGACTGCTAAAATAAACTCAATTCAACAATTTTTTTTTAGACTTTAAGATGAAAATTAGCTGAAAACAGGGATTTTTTGTCATGACGATTTTACAGACCTTTGTCTACGTCATTTCGGCACAAAAAAACACAATGATGAAAATTTTCTAAGTGTCCGGAGAGACCTATCAGAACTATGATGAAACACTGGAAGCTGTTCCTTATGGCTTTTATGTAATATCTAAATCTTTTTTAATGAAAAAATTATTTACATCAGCGGTTTTCGCCCTGATCATAAGCATTCACACCAACGCACAGCAAAGAATCTATTTTGATGAAAACTGGGAAAAAACAACCCAGAGCAAAATGGAATTTTACCGGGAAACCGAAAACAGAGGAAAACTCACTTTAATCAAAGATTTTTATAAAAACGGAACGCTTCAGATGGAAGGGCTAGCTTCGGATGCCACACCTGGAAGCGAAGTCTATGAAGGTAAGGTTACCTGGTACAATGAAGAAGGTAAAGTTTTAAGCACAGGAACATTCTCGGGCGGTAAACAGATTGGACCGGCTAAAACTTTTGACGAGCAGGGAAGAATTCTGGAGGATTTGGTTTATAAAGCAGACGGTACTTTTACAGGTAAAATCTACAACTATAAAAACCCGGAAGAAATGTCTTTTTATAACACGGTGACCACCTATGAAACTCCTGATAGCTTCAAATCCGTTGTTTATGATGAGGATATTAAAGGAATACGTTATGAAACTGTAAGTAACAGCAATACAGGAGCGTTCGAAACCAGATTTTATGGTGAAAAGGGAAAATTTATCGGGGTAAACAGTTCCGGAAATTCTGCTGATAAAATAACGGTAGAGTACTATCAGGATCCTATGAAGGTGTCCAAAATTGAAAAGCAGAATAAAGAAGGAATAGTAACGGAAAGTATCATCTATTCTACAAAAGGTGAAATTCTGCAGGAAGAAAAGAAAAACAAAAAAGGAGGTTATAAAAAAACGTACGATGAAACAGGAAAGCTGATAGGAAATCTTACCTACATCTATGATAAAGAAACCGATTCTTACAAGCCTCAGGATGGAGAAGATTATCAGTTCAATTATAATTTTTCCGGTTTTGTTACCATTGAGACTTATAAAAACGGTTTTGCGGTCCTGAAAAAATATTTTGATGAAAACGGCAAATTATCTTCCGAACAGATATTAAAAGATGAAATGACGCAGGAGATCAAGTACTATTATCCGGATGGAAAGCAAAAAGGAACGGTGACTTATAAAGATGACATGCCTTATAACGGTACTTTGTACGAAGCACTTGTAGAGCAGCATTATAAGGATGGCGTTTTGATGCATTCCAGGTATTTCAGAGACGAGGAAAACTTAAAGGCGGAAACAAAAATCAATGCGGATCAGACGGTATACAATTCTACTGTTTATGATGAAAAAGGAGCTGTTGCCTATACCTACAGTCAGCCGGTAGTAGAAGATGGCGGTTTCACCGCGCAGATTGTGCAGTATGTGAAAGGGAAACCTGCTAATAAAGCGGTTGTAAAAGACGGTATTCTTCAAAGTGGAAAAATTAAATACAAATCCGAATTCGGTTTAAAAGAACTGGAACGCAGCGGAAAATGGATCCTGGTAAAAGTTTTTAATCCTGAAGGAGGATTAATCCAGGAATCCAAGGTCCTTGCGGAAACGGGAGAGCAGGATCCTTATAATGCGTTAAATACACAGATTACAGAGGCTGATCTTCAGTATGAATTTTTTGAATCCATGTAACTTTCATAATAACCAACCAAACATCCACATCACACAGAATATATAAAAGGATGCTGTAAAGTTTGAACGATGTCTTTCAGCAGCCCTGATGCTTTAAACCAAAGACAAAAACTAATAACCAAGGAACTCCAATCATAAAAAAGCCAACCAGACTGCAGGAAAGCATTTACCAAATTGAACAAAAACATAAAGACATCATAGTTTTATAAAAAAAAACATTATCCAATTCATTTTCCTGCGGTTTGGGTAGATATGTAACTGAAACTGTAAGCTTGTTCAAAAAATTATAGCGGGAGATGATAGCAATGCTATTGTAATCTCCCGAAGTTCAGTATTTCAAATAAAGCTCCCAAATAATATCTGGGAGCTTTATTGTAATTATGTTTTTTTGTTTCAGATGTATTACAGACTTTTGTTGGCAGCATGATCCTCAGGCCATGCAAAACCGACTCCGCCATGCTTGTATCTGTTGGTTTCAAGATAAAAAGTATTAACGCCCTGAAGGCCCACCCCTGCATAGTAAACGAACTTATCAATATATTCCTGATACTCGCCAAACTCCCGGTATTCCGCATGCAGGTCCATAAGGTTTTTTAATTCTTCATTGTGAATACGTAAAGCCTCTGCACAGGCATCCTCCAATGAAAGATTATATTCTTGCTGCAATACAAAAATCAGGTTAAATACCTCTGTGCCCTTTGCCATTTCTTTCGGAAGCGAATGGATATCGTTTTGCCAGGCTACCACCAGAGTCATGTGGGAGATCATTTTTTGGACCACTATATGCTCAAAGATATGCTGTGGCAGTATAAGCCCTGATTCGATTTCGCCAAGGATCAGATAAGGGCGCATGAGAACAGAATACTCCCGGATTGTTTTAAAAAGATTCAAAGAAGGAGGGCGGAGGGCTATTTTGTAAGGAAACTCCAGTTCTATTCCGTACCTGAAAGATTGATAAAAATAGTAAATAAAGCGTTCCACCCACAAGTCCGGCATGAAAGCACGAAATTCATCCCGGATCATTGCCATATGGTGATACAGAGCATTTTCTTCCGGAGCAGGCTCAGCACCCCTGAGAATATCTGTACAGCGGCTTCTTAGCTGTTGGATTTCCTCAAGGGATGAATGCTCCACCTGATCATCGAGCGCAACATACTGGAGCATGAACCTGTTGCAGGGAACGGCCTGTTCGTAGGTTAAGTCCGGCCACATACGGGCAGTACACCTGTGAAGCCTCATTTTCTTATAGATTTCGCGCTGCTTTTCCGTTAAAAAGCTATAGTCATTGTCAATCCAGTTATCCATATCCCTTCCCATTTGTTCCACATGCGGATTGATAAGATCTGGCCATGGGTAAAATCCCTGTGGTAAGTAATCCGAGCTGTTAAATTGTTCTGGTGTCATTTTTATTTGTTTAGGGATATTTGTGTTGTTTTGTTAATTTCTTTGGACTCATGCAATGGGGCATTTAACTTTTCCCTGAGTTCCTCCGTATTTGGAAATTCCATGGCATTGTAACGGGCCAGTTTCGTAGAGATATTTTTCCAGCCGCTTAATACCATGCTCATATAATGTACCCAGTTTACTACCGCTTCATGCCAGATACCAAAATCAGGGAGGGAAGCCTGCAGGGTTACAAATTCCTTCAGATCTTCATTATGAAGCCGGAGATCTTCAAGGCATGCTTCCTCCAGAGAGAGTCCCCGCTCGTTTTGGATGACTTTGACAATATTATAGTAAATACTCCCGGTGGCTTCATCTTTTACCACAGACTGCACCTCATTGAAAAATGTGACGAGATGACAGGCGAGGGCCTGCAGCCGCCGGACAACAGGATGTTCATGTATTTCTGGCGGTAATATAATGCCCGTTTCCAGCTCTGTAAGCTGCAAAAAAGGGTATAAGCAGATAGAATCTTCTCTTAAAGCTATACAGTCTGCTACCGTTGGAAATTTTTTATTTCTTTTGTATTCCAGTTCGGTTTTCAGTCCGTCGAAATATCTGCTGATCATCCGGCTGAAACGAAGGATGGACTCCTGTGGTATAAACTGTAACAGTTCCTCCCTGAGCGAGGCCAGCATATTACCTAATGGTATTCCGGACTGCCAGGCGGTGATTTCTCCGTTCAATATTGCAATTGACTGAATATGGACATAATCAATATTTTCCGGCTCTTCTTCCTCATATAAATCATCGTTATAAAGAGTCCAGAGCATCAACCTGCAGATAGGCTTGAACCTTTCTATCGGGGCTGTAGGAAACCATTGGGCCGCAATGTGTGCAGTTAACGTTTTTTTGTACTTTTTACGGATCTGGGGATTGTTTTTATAAAGCCAGAGATATTCCCCGTCGATCCATTCGTTTTCTGTGATCTGCTGCAGTTCGTCAGCGTGAGGATTCTTAAGGGTTGGGAAAGGGTACCTGAACTTGTTCGTGAGCAGTTCAAGCGGATTAAAATTTTCGTTAGTCATGATTTATAGTTTAATGGTTATCGTTTATTTATCTATATGTTATTATACTTAAAAATGTAATAACTAAAATGCGAGTCACCTGATTGACGTATTATGCTAAATAATAGTCAGATACAATCATGAATTATATTTTAAATTTACTATTTATTTTTATTACTTTAAAATAAATATTTAAATTTTGTAACGATTTTAATAATTTATGCTAAAATTAGAATTCCCCTCTTTGTCTGGGAACAAATTGTTTTCTTTCTCATCATGTATGGCATCATGTAATGAGGGGAATTACTAATTCATATTTTATGCATTTTAATTAGCGATTTTGTAGCCGTAAAAAGAACTTACTACCACCTGGTAGGTAGTCCCGCTGGTTACGGCTGCTGCCGAAGCCATACTCACGGTTTCTCCTGCATTCAGATAGGCGATACATGAAACATTAGCTCCTACCAATATTCCGGGGTTCGACTGATAAGACTGAACCAATATGTTATTGGGAGTAGTGCTGAAGTTTTTCACGAGATATAATACGGCCCATGAAAAATTGGGAGCACCCGCAACCGCACCGTTATCAAATTGAGTAGAGCCATAAAACATATAATATCCGCTGGTAACAGCTGTAAATCTTCCATTAGCTGTATTCATTACATTTCCTGTATTGATGACCGTTCCTTGCGGATAATTAATTTCACCGTTGATATAAGGCCCGCTTACTGTAGCAGGAAGAGACTGTCTGGTTGTAGTGCTTATGGTGGAAAAAGCATAAGTGGATGCTGCTGCAGGCAAGCTGTCGGAGCTTGAAAGTAAAATGAGTTCCCATGTTGTATTGGTAGCTGTTCCTTTACTTATAAAAAAAGCATAATAGCCCGGAGGAACGTTTATAGATGCTACTCCCGCACCGCTTTGATTGTCAATGAGCTCTGTTCCGCTGGCGGCAATCAATAATGTTGCCGTTCCGGTATTTTTGAAATGATAGGTTCTTCCTATAAAATTGCCCGATCCGGCCGCAGCAGCAGGCAGTGTTAAAGTACCGTTGGTATTGCCGCTGTAAGCCACATAATAGTCATCTGCATCAATAAGCCCGCCTGTAGCAGTAGATCTATAGGTAGCTGCAAAAGATCCGTTAACGGTTAATTTACTTCCCGGTGCATTAGTGTTAATGCCTACATTGCCTGTCTGCGAGTACATTAAGTTTGTGTTTAATGCAAGAAATATTGGAAGAAAAAATATTTTTTTAGTCATTTTTATAATTTAAATTAGAAATGATGGTTGATGAACTGCTGCAGGAATGAGGGAGTCTGCAGCAGTTCAGTTTTCAGCTTTATGTATTTAGAATCATGGTTATTGCGGTTTCCTTAATTTTGGAATTTTACAAAATCAAGATAAAAACTTGGGTTTCCTGCATTAAAACTACCTGGAACAACACCGTTTGTTTTAATAGCCAGAACAGTATAGGTTCCTGGGGCAGAAAAATACAATACCCGGTTCTGATCTCTTGGTGCCATGTAAATAGGTGTATTGGAAGTACAGTAGCTTTTCCATACATCTCCGATTCCATTAATATAGAACGTGTAATCATTACAATCGGAATTTATAGCAATGCCGCTTCGGAAAAAATACCATCCTTTGGCGGGAATTACTACCGAAATCCCTGTTGGAAGATTTCCGCCTCCCGTAGCTCCGGTAAAAGGATTAATAAGTGTTCCTGAATACGAGGTCCAGTTGTTGGCAAATGCCGTAGTAACAGTTGATGACCATGTAGCTAAGCCATTGGCATCGCTGGTCAGTACGTAGCCCAGCTGTTGGGTGCCGTCTTTAATCTGCAATGCGCCGTTGGTGGTACCGTTGTCTATGACAATCTTAGAATTTGCAGCTCCTGCGGGGACAGTATTGGTCCCGATCAAAACTTTTCCACTTCCGTTGATGCTCAGGTTGTTTCCGGCAGTAGCAATATTCGTTGGTTGGGACAAAGTGCCTCCCAGTTTCACATCGGTGCCTGACATGGAGAGACCATTGCTGGCTGTGATATTGTTATTGATGATGGTAGTTCCGCTGCCGCTTCCCCCTTCAAGTTCTGTAATTGACATAAATCCTATACCCGGATTTAGTTGGGCTGTTCCAGCTCCGCCTAATCTTACTTTTACAGAAGTATCTGTAACAGGTCTGAAAATGGCGTAAGCTTCCGGTTGCCCTCCTATTGTAGTTGCGGGATAATTATTTATTGCATCTACAACTCCGGTAGTACTGGATGGAAGTACAGAGTTGTTAGAGGTATCAACCCATTCGTAAACGAAAAAACCTCCTGCCAGAGAGAAATCTGTGGCATGCAGCTGGCAACGTAATACATAGGTTTTTCCGGCTTTTAAATTAAAAACCCCGGCGCTGTAGGTAATATTATTGGAGGCAATTACAGATCCAAACGTAACATCTGATCCAGTGGAAACAGATTGAGCTGCATTAGGCTTAACAATTATATAATCACCTGTTGAAGAAGATCCTAGGCTGACTACTTCCCATGTAGAATTGGCTCCGGTAAGTCCAGTATTAATCAGCTGGGCACTTTGATTGGCAGGGACTGAAATGCTTGTGCTTCCATTAATGGTTTCAGGGGCTGCAGGATTTACAGTAATGGTAAAATTGGTGTTATTCTTGATGGTGTACATTCTTCCTTTGAAATTTCCCGCTCCGCTGATGGCTGCAGGAAGATTAAATACCGCATTGGAGGTACCATTGTAAGAAACATGAAAATTGGAAGAATTCAAATTGTAAGATGCCGTATTGATTGCAGTGTAATTAGCAGCTACAGACCCGTTAATATCTATGGTGGACCCGGGATTGGCAGTATTGATCCCTACATTTCCAGCCTGCGAAAAGACAAAAGAGGAAGCGAATAGTCCTAATAGTTGACCTAATTTTGTAATTTTTTTTAGCATTTATTTCTGGTTTTAAATTCCCGATTGTAATCAATAATTATGTACAACATAGCATATCAATAAGTTATTTCCTTAATTTATTAATTGTATGTTAAATAAAGATTAAAATATTATGAATTTGATTATTTTTTAACTTTATTTTTGAATTAAAAATATTAATAATGTAAAAATATAGAAATATTGCTACAAAAAATAATGTCTTTCGTAGAATAAAGTAATGATATTTGTAGAAAATTTTCTACATAAAGTGACTTATAGAAGGAGAAGTAGTAAATCAGGAAATATAGGTTTGGTAGAGCTTGATCATGTCTGCTAAATTTTTGGTTTTCAGTTTATTGTGTATTCTTTTTTTATAAGTGCTGATGGTGGGCATCTGTATACCCATTTTATTTGATATTTCTAAATTACCGTTGCCCTGTACCATCAGGATAAAGATTTCGTATTCCCGGGCAGATAAGTTTTTTATAGAATCCAGTGGAGACTGATGGAGTAAGTGCTGTACGATGGATTGGGGATAGTAGAATCCTTCAGAGAATATTTTATTCACAGCATCCGAGATTTCCTCAGACTTGCTTAGCTTGCTGATGTATCCGTTGGCTCCGGCCTTTATATATTGTACTGCTACCTCTTCTTCATAGGCTGAAAATATCAGGATTTTTATATCAGGATCCAGTGCTTTAATTTCGGTGATCATTTTTTTGTTTTTGCTTTCCGGCATATTGATGTCCAGAATAACAAGATCGTATTTTTGTCTTGATATTTTTTCCAGAGCTTCCGGGTAATCTTCAGCCTGGTCTATCACTACATTCTGGATTCTTGACTCCAGGATCATGCTTGTGCCTACCAAAACAATCTCGTGATCATCGGCAATGAGAATATTCTTAATCATCTTTTTTATTGGTTAAAATTAGTTTGAATGATGTTCCTTTTAATGTATTTTTTTCGAAGACAATCCTGCCTTCGATCATCTGAAGCAGTTGCAGGACAAGGTGAAGTCCCATTCCATATTTCTGAAGTAGTAATTTCTCATTTTCGATATTGTCCTGAAGCTTTGTGTAATATTCTATTTTCTTTTCATCCATTCCAATCCCTGTGTCGGTTATCAGAAGGTTAATAATATCTTTATCGGTGCTGCTTTCTATTGTTATTGTCCCGTTTTTTGTGAATTTTACGGAATTGTCCAGCAGGTTATGGATAATGGCAGCCAATATATTTTTGCTGATCCATACCAGTAATGTCTTGTCTACATTGTTGATGATGATAGTGTTGTGATTTTCTGCTATGGCATTAAAAAGAACTCTTTTTTCTTCTATCAGCTTATATAAGGAATAGAGTTCTGTTTTGTCAGAACGGTGATGTGTATAGATATCTGCATATTCTTTTAAGGTAATAGTGAAATTGTACAGCTGGTCTGAGGATTTGTAAATAGAACTCAGAATTTTTCCACTCTGCTGACCGCTCAGTTCATTTTGATTCAGAGCCTCCTTTGCCGTGAGGGCGATGAATTTTACAGGGGTTGTAATATCGTGGGTAATGGTCCCGATAAGTTTCTTTTGCTGCTCAATCTCTTTATGAAGCTTTATTTTGGTAACCTCAAGCTTTTCAACAGTATCGGAAAGGCTTTTCGTACGGGAGCTGATAATTTCTTCCAGTTCGTGGTTTCTTTTTTTCAGAAAGCTGATTCTCCATCTTGCCAGAAAATAGAAAAGAAGCAGGATAACTGTGCCAATAAATATTTTAAACCAAACTGTCTGGTAAAAGTAAGGCGGAATAATGATATTGACCCTTTTATAAATATATTTCTCCTGGTCGGAAATCAGTATTCTTACAATAAATGTGTGATTTCCATAGGTAAGGTTCGAAATGGAAAATTTCCCGTCTTTTCCTATCGGTTCCCATTTTGAATTGGATGTTCCGCTTAGCTTGGTTTCTATAACAAGGTTGTCAGGATTCGAATAATAAGGAGTATCAATGAATATATCGATGCGGCTGGATTCCGGTTTTAAGGTTAGGGTTAGGTTAAAATATTGTTCCTTGCCGTCAATCAAAGCTCTTTCTATATGTATATTTTCAGGATAATAGCATTTTATTTCTGCAGGATGAAAGAAAATCAAACCATCCAGAGAGGGAAGTACGAACTCTCCATTTCCTAGTTTATTTCCGCACACATTACTGCCTCCATTGAATTCGTTGGTTCTAAATCCCGATATTTTTGAAAACCGATAATAATTAACTCTCGATTTTTTATCCTGTACATACCGCAGCAGCTGGTTTTCCGGAACTTTGTAAAGCCCGTTGTTGGTGGGAATCCAGAAAAATCCGTTCCGGTCTTCCAGAATAGTGTGGGAAGAGGAAATATTATTGTCTGCATCATAAGGCATCTTAATGAGGCGGTCGTTTTTCAGCAGATAAAAACCCTTTCCTGAAGTGGTGACCCAGAAATTACCATCCCGGGATCGTATGATACTGCGGACAGATAATCCGGTATCCGGACTTAAGCTGATGATTGTATTCGTCTTTAATGAGACTTTGTATAAACCTTTTGTTGTGCCGGCCAGTAGATGGTCTTCATCGAATTTCAGGAATTTGGTAGGCTCACTATTAAAGAAAACCCTTTTTTTTACAGTTTTGAATGACAGGTCGTTGTATACCAGCAGAACTCCGTTGTATCCAATAGTTCCGTCCGTTTTTTCAAGAGATTCAAAAGCGTAATATCTTTTGGCATCGAAAAAGAAATCTATTAAAATAGTATTCCGTTTAGAAACAGTTTTTGCATAAGCTTTCTTTTTACGGTACAGCAGCAGGTCGGTTGCTTTACGGGCTATAATGTTGTCTTCCTGATCATAAGCCAGAAAGAATGGAATAATGCTTTTAAAATGTTTATCCTCTACAAGTCCATTCCGGTTGTATACCTCTCCGAAAGTACTGATTACAGACGAACTGCCGTATGGTAAAGTAGCATAAAAAACAGATTCAGGCTTGGACGGAGGTCTCTGGACAGTAGTGAAATCTGTAAAGCTGATAACCTGCAAACCATAAGTGCTGCTTCCGAGATAAAGCTTTTTATATGCTTGGTCATAATATACACTGGTAATATTTTCAGTCATAGTATCAAGCTGCACGAGTTTTGATATTTTGAACCGGTTATTTTCATAATCGCACCGGTAAATACTGTTTCCGCTAAATATAAAAACCTGGTTATTGGCTCTGCTCCAGTAAATTTTACTTTTGGTATTGGTCAATAGCGGTTCACTATAGGAACTAACGATTTTTCCCCTTTCAATTTTCTGAATATTTTTTGACTGATAATCAATAAAAAATATAGACTTATCGATCACGAATATTCTGGCAATGTTTTTATATTTTGCCTTTATATTAAGGTTTTCTTCTGCTTTAGAAAGGTTATTGATGTATTTAATGGAATTTTCCTTTATAAAATAAACGCCTTCCTGGCAGGGAAAATAAAAGTTCATGCCAGGTGATGTGGTATAGATGTAATTGGAACTGTATAAAAAATAATTGACGTTGTCCCTAGATATAAAATCGACATTCCTTTTTGAGGTTTTGGTGACTTTTGGAGATCTTTTATTGATAAGTAAAGTTTTTCCGGAATCTCCTGTGGTAAAAATGCTGTCTTTTTTTGGGTAACCGTAGAAAAATGTAAACCTTTGATTGTTCAGCGGAAAGTTTTTATAAACCAGAAACTTCATTCCATCGTATCTTACAATTCCGTTTTCCGTTGTCAGCCATATGAAGCCGTATTTGTCCTTTATGATATCCTTTACACTGTTCTGTGGAAGGCCGTTGTCCGTGTTATATAACTGAATATTATAGTGCTGACTGTAAATAATGGAAAAGATAAAGATGAAAACGGAGGAGATATACTTTTGCACAAATCATATTATTAGCCTGGTGCAAAGATATTACGGAATACATAATATTAAATACTGCGAAACACTTTTATTTTAGAAAATTCAGAGATTTAATTTAGCATTGTTGATAGAAAAGCTTTATGATTACTAAAATATTCTTTTTAACTGTTCATTTCACCAAAACTGCATTATACAAAAAAGCCTTAGAGTTAAACTCTAAGGCTTTGTATTGGTTAATATTAGGTATTGTTCTTTATTCTAGCTTAATATATCGCATGGGGCTACGCAGATTACCCAAGGACATCTTTTTATTCCCGGAGGTGGGCAGCATGCCTCGGAGCAGCTGAGCGCGCCACCATTTATACTCTTCAACTGGTCTCTTGAAATTTTCTTAAAATTTTTCATAATAATAGTAATTGGGTTAAATTTTAAAATTAAACATGGTTTCCGCCACCACATCCATCGTATGGTCTGCATTCCCATTTTCCGTTGATTAAGCATAATTGGCCGCCTGTACAGTTGATCCCGCCTTTAATTGCTTTCATTTCCTGTCTGTTGATTTTTTTTAAATTTTTCATAATAATAGAGTTTAGTTCTGTCCGAAATTAATAAATTTTAGTCAATTACCATGGATTATTCTGAAAAAATATTTAACTTGAGTAGGTCTGCATTCCCTGATATTTTACTTGAAACTTGCTGATATCAGTCAATGTATGCTTGTGAAAATTTTAGAAAAAAAATTAAACAGACCTGAAAAAAATAATTTCCGGGGTGTATAAAATCTTGTCCTGTGGCAAGCAGCCTTTCGTAATAACTAGGTAAATTTGATTAAAAGTTTTTTAATAACCAAAATCTAAAATAATATGGAAAACGTATTAAAATCCAACCGGTTTTTTAAGCTGATGATGATAGTCATCATTATGCTTGCAGGGTCACAACAAGTGTACGGACAAAAACTAAAACCCTCCGAAAGCGGTTATGCACCTGTTAACGGCATCAAAGTGTATTATGAAGTGTATGGTGAAGGCAAGCCTGTTATATTGCTGCATGGAGCTTTTATGACGATCGATACGAATTGGGGACAGCTGATCCCGGAACTGTCAAAGAACAGAAAAGTAATTGCGGTCGAACTACAGGGGCACGGTCATACACCGTTTTCCGAAAGAAAATTATCACATACCACTTTAGCTGGTGATGTGGCAGGAGTAATGGATTATCTGAAAATTGATAAGGCAGATGTAGTAGGGTACAGCTTTGGTGGAGCAATAGCCTATCAGTTTGCCATACAGAACCCCGGAAAATTAAATAAGCTGGTGATTATTTCCGCAGCCTATAAAAGTACAGGATGGATACCGCAGGTAAGCAGTGCTTTTAAATCGATGAAGCCGGAACTTTTTACGAACAGCCCAATGCATACCGCCTACGATGCGGTGGCGCCTGATAAAACAAAGTGGACACCGTTTTTGGAGCAGATGATCGCAACTGCCGGGCAGCCGTTTGACTTAGGTGACTCCAATATTTCCAAAATTTCCGCACCCGTCCTGATTATATCCGGAGACAATGATGGCCTTGATAAAACAGAGCTGGCAAAAACCTATCAATTACTGGGAGGCGGTATTTCTGCCGATCTGGCTGCTATGCCGAAATCTCAGCTGGCTGTTGTTCCCGGCCAGAGTCATGTCAGTCTGATGTTGCAAACCGACACAATCCTGAACTATTTAAACAGTTTTTTAAAGTAATTGAAAATATTAACTAAGAATAAAAAGTTTATTTTAACCAATAAAAACAGGAGGATATGAGAAAAATAATCGTTTTATCAATGATTACAATGGATGGTGTCATGCAGGCACCGGGCGGTCCTAAAGAAGATACATCCGGAGACTTTAAATATGGAGGCTGGACAGTATCGTATGGAGATGAAATTTTTGGACAGATCATGCAGGAAGAAATGAAACCTGCTGATTATCTTTTGGGCAGGAAAACATTTGATATTTTTGAATCTTACTGGCCGCAACATGCCGATTTTTGGCCTGCCGTCAACGAAGGAACTAAATATGTCCTGTCTCAAACGAAAGAAAAATCAGGTTGGAAAAATACTGCTTTCCTTAAAAATCTGGCAGATATACAGCAGCTTAAGCAAACTGAAGGGGCTGATATTCAGGTCTGGGGCAGTAGTGAGCTCGTTCATCTGTTGTTGAAACATGATCTTGTGGATGAAATCCGGCTTAAAATCTACCCTTTGATCCTTGGTGAAGGAAAAAAATGGATTGACAGAAATGCTCTTCCGGCAGCCTTTGTCCTGGAGGAGAACCATGTAACTTCAAAAGGAGTTATCATAGCCAATTATAAACGTTCGGGTGAGATTATAACAGGTGATATTGAATTATAAAAGATTCTATCCTGAAATCAGATTAATATAAAACGATGCAGAATATTATTTTAAAACATCTTTTGTTTTCGGAGGTTAAAAAAATTGCAAGTTTCCATCTGAAATGACTATCCGGTGAATGGTAAAATGGAGTCATCAAAATTAAAGCAGGCAGGCTCATTGATCTGTCTGGTCACAAGCCCGTTCAGTCTTAAAAATAAAACAAAAGAAATTCGGAATTACATACAACTTCCGAAAGGTTCACCATGATTTAAAATTATTGAGTCCCCATATTTGTGCTATTAAAACAATTAAAAAAACATTCTTATGTCAAGAAATGATTTAAATGGAAAAGTGGTACTTATAGCGGGAGGCGGTAAAAACCTCGGAGGACTTTTAAGCAGGGATTTTGCAGCGAAAGGAGCAAAGCTTGCCATTCATTACAACAGTGAAAGCTCAAAAGAGGAAAGCGAAAAAACCTTGGCTGAGGTAAAAGCATTAGGAGCTGAAGCATTCCTGTTTCAGGGAGACCTTACCCAGGTAGAAAACATTACGAAGTTTTTTGATGAGGCGGTAAAAACTTTCGGAGGTATTGATATTGCCATTAATACTGTCGGTATGGTACTGAAAAAGCCATTCGTTGAAACTACTGAAGCTGAGTATGATACCATGTTCGGGGTTAATTCAAAATCGGCCTATTTTTTCCTTCAGGAAGCCGGCAAAAAAGTAAATGACCATGGCAAGATCTGTACTATTGTTACTTCTTTACTGGCTGCGTACACGGGATTATATTCAACGTATGCAGGAGCCAAGGCGCCGGTAGAGCACTTTACCAGAGCTGCTTCCAAAGAGTTCGGTGACAGGGGAATTTCCGTGACCGCTGTAGCTCCCGGGCCAATGGATACGCCTTTCTTCTATGGTCAGGAAACGTCAGATGCTGTGGCTTATCATAAATCCGCAGCGGCATTAGGTGGGCTTACTGATATCAAGGATATTGCGCCTTTAGTGGAATTTTTGGTAACTGACGGATGGTGGATCACCGGGCAGACTATTTTTGCCAACGGAGGATATACTACAAGGTAAGTTGATTATTTAAGTACATAACCTGGGAATGGATAATGTGATTAAATCAATCCGTTATCCATTTTCAACTTGTAAGAATGAAATTATGATCATCAGAATAATTAATTCAATACTGATTCTCTTTGCTGTATGCATGGGCCTTAAACAGGGATATGCAATGATTGCGGGCAAACCTGAAATGTTGGAAATGTTCGATAAATGGGGATTTAATAGAACAGCGTTGGCAATAAACGGTGGTATCACAGTCATTGCGGCTTTGCTGATTTTGTTTCCTAAAACATTTGTCTGGGGCAACTTTCTGATGGCAGCAGGTATTTTACTCATCATTTGCCTTCATTTGCTGGATAGGGATCTTAAAGGAGTTCTTATTGAGCTTCCTTTTTTGCTCCTGAATCTGGCGGTTATTTACCTGCAATACCCTTTGAAGAATGCTTAATGACAGGATATAGCAGGTAAACAGCCGGTAGATTTAATCATTACTTGATTGTAACGGTCATATTCGGAACAACAATATCGCCGTTGGAACCTGTGTAACGTTGGGCATAAATTTCTATATAATCGTTATTTAGAAGTTCGGTGGTTCCGTTTATCGGAAGCACCACAATGTCGTTGGTTGCAGATCCTCTTCCGTACACTTTATACTGGCTTAGAACAGTTCCGTTTTTAGCAATATAGATGATGTAGGTTCCTGCTGCGGGAACCTGGAAGGAAATAGATCCCGCTATCTGGAAAATTCTTTTTTTCTTACCGAGATATCTCAGTCTGTTGGGTACTCCATCCGTTGAAAACCTGAATAAATTGGAAGACGTGGAAACTGACGTTGCTGTACCTACTTTTACAATATTACTGGGATTTGTGTTGGTGAAGCTAACCCCGATGCCGGTTCCTACAGCATAATCTACAGAAAAGTCTCCAACGGCATTTGTATCTGCTTCGGTAGGGATGCCGGCAGATCTTACGGTCCAGCTGTTGTTAAAATTATATCCGGGATAGGTACCTGTTGCATAAGGTTTAATATAGCCTGCAGTGTTGGTTCCCGTGAAAACAACGGATTCCATAACCGCATCGCCTGTTATGGTAAGGCCTGAAGTTGATACGTCAAATCCTATAGCGGATCCGTTCACCTGGCTGAATCCTCCTTCTTTTTCCACCAGGGTGAAGGTTCCTGTTAGCCGCTCGTAGGTCCCGGAATTGTTGCCAAACCATCCCGCATTGCTGATCAACAGCTGGGTTATGTTGTTGTAAGTAATGCCGTTGCTGTTTGCTGTAAACTGAATGATGCTTAAAAATACAAGGCCAAAGCCGGAAATAGTACCTACAGAATTAGAGCCACTGACAATACAATCCCTGAATATCAGGTTTTGGGTAGGGCTTCCGTTGAGATTGAAAACACTTCCTCCGGGAGCGGTAAGGGTTACGCTTCGGATTCCTCCGCCTGTGGCTCCCTCAAAAATATTGCCTGAAGTTCTCCGGATAATATCATTGCTGCTGTCCAGTCCGACGATGTAAGCATTATTGATGTCGATAGGCAGGTCAAATGTGACCTGGCCGTTGATTTCATAAAGGGTATTAGAGTCCATAAGGTACTTTCCGCCTCCGCCCGCAGCAAGTTCAGCTGCCAGAACAGTGGCCAGTACATCAGTAGATTTTATACGTTTAAAATTGCTTCTTTCCGTTACACTGCTGGCCAGTGGAGACCATGACGCAGTAGAATCTACATAGTAAAAAAATAATTTTTGAGTAGTGTCATATACCAGTAATCCGTCAGCCGGAGATACTATTGCCGTCCGTTCAGCGGTTGTCATTCTTGGAGCCAGCATTCCTTTGGTTGTAGAGCTTATATCCAGCATTGAACTGGCATTAGGGGTCGGGGTTCCGATACCGATCTGAGCTTGTGCCCCTGGTCCCCAAAAGATGAGGACCATTAAGAAAAAACTGTAAAAATGATGTCTAATAGAAGCCTGTATCATAATAAATAGTTTTAGGTTGTTATTTTTTGATTTTTTATCGTTATTGTTGAGTTTTAGTCTTATATTTAATAAATAATAGAATTATGTGTATGATTAATATTATATAATTGGGTTTTGTTAAGTATATGATAAATATATTAATTCTCAGAACATTGAATTATGATCATGATCATAGAATTATTGGGGTTTTTTACCAGAAAATATAGGATTGGATCCAAAAAAGAGCGTGTAATAAAAATGTAATTGATATATTTTCAGGCTTTTAATGCGGACTGAGATTTATTTCAGAACTCGATAAAACCCTGTTGAATTTTAGCAGAGAGCAAAAAAAATGGTATATTTTTTATTAAAAGGAAATTATGAACTTAGGAAAAACTAACAATTATTATTTTCAATATCTATCTTTAGACAGAAAAAAATACTTATACTGAATGTAATCCTGAAGTTTTGTTAATTTTTTGTAATTTTAAGTAAATGAATTCCCTGTATTCAACAGGTATTTTACTCATATAATAGACAAAAATTACTTTAACTTTGTAACAAAATAAAATGCTATAAGGTCTAAGACTTTGGCATAATATTATACCGCTAAAAACTAATACCCGGAAAACTTAGATAATCAGAAAATTAAATTTAGCTGAGAAGCAGATATGAAATATAAATTTTTAAATTTTAAACTGAGAAAAATTGTTCATTACTCATTGATCGTGTGTATACTATTGATACAGGTTATTATAGCTATATTCTTTTATAATGAATTTGTGAATGAAAAGAAACTCAAGTTTATCAAAAGTCAACTGGAAGAAAGCAGAGTATTGGGAGGATTGACTGATAACTCAAGAAAGGATTTCATGGATGCGCAGAATTACCTTCAGAAGTATATGATCAGCCAGGATGATAAAGACTTGCAGTTATATTTCCAGTCACTTAGGAAACTCAATAGCAACTTCGAAAAAATAAACGATTATGGCAATATAAATCCAGGACTAAAAAGCAGGCTTGCCCAGCAAAAAAAAGATACTGTAAAAATTGTCAAGCTAAAAACCATTATAGATTCTGTATACCAGACCTCTTCGAAACCACCTGTTCAGACCGTTCAGGATCAGCATTATGAATTGGAAAGCTATAAGAATAATGATAATTTTGAGGATCTGAATATACAGACACAGACCTATTCTGATACGATCAAAAAGAAGGGGCTCATGGGTCGTCTGAGAGATGCTATATCAGGTAAGGTAAATGTTCAGAAGGAGAGTACCGTTATTACCATGACCAATAAAAAGCCAGCCAATCTTTCGAAAATAAAATTAAGAATGGATAGCCTGGCAAAATCCATGAATAAGTATTATACGACTGAAGTTAAAAAAATCCAGCTCTCCAGCGTTCAGAACCAAAAATCCATGGCTGAGAACCAGCGGGAAAATATAAGATTTTATGGCAATTTTACTAAGCTGTTGGTTTACAGCAACAGGCTGATTAATGTGTACGAAAAAGCCATTAAAGACTTTAAATCCGAACTGGAAAAAGAATACAATGAACAGAGCTCCAATAACAACAGAATCAGAACCTATCTTGTACTTGGACTGATGATCCTGATGTTTGTAGTGTCCATCCTGATCATGTATTTAACAAGAATCGCATTCATTTATGAAATGAAGCTCAATGCGGCGAATAAAGAGATTAAAAAGAGCCTTAGCTTCAAAAACAGAATTCTTGGTATGCTGAGCCATGAGCTGATGTCACCTCTGAAGATCGTTAATATTTTTATTGACAAGATCAACAGGACCACAGCAGATGAGACCACAAAAGATTATCTTAAATCAATAAAATTTACAAACAATACCCTGCTTATACAGTCTACCCAGATTCTGGAGTATACCAAAAATCAGGAAACAGAAAAAAAGCTTGTCAAGACCGTTTTTAATCTTAAAGATGAAATTAAATCTATTGTCAAAGCCATTACGCCTTATATAGAAACAAGAAATAATAAATTTCTGGTAACCGACAGGATCCCTGAAAATCTGATGGTCAATTCAGACTATATCAAAATCAACCAGATCTTTATGAATATTCTCGGAAATGCCAATAAGTTCACGGAAAACGGGCAGATTGATCTTACCATGGCTACTGAGAAAATAGATGAAAATAATATTTCTCTTGTCACTACGATAAGCGATACAGGAGTAGGGATTTCCGAGTCTGATCTTGAAAAAATCTTTGAACCTTATTATCAAGGCATGATTTCTGATAAGATAGATAATTTTGGGGCAGGATTAGGATTGAACCTGTGTAAAGAAATTATACAGCTTTTCAACGGAGACATCTCTGTTTCGAGCAAGCTCCATAAGGGAACAAAAGTAACATTCAGAATTAATTTAAACTTAAGTAAATAATAATGGAAGAACCAATTGAAAATAATGAGATCGTATTTCTTTTAGCGGATGATCATAGCATCGTACGTCAGGGGATGGCGATCCTGATCGATGAAGTTGTTCCGAATTCTAAAATCTTTCAGACCTCGTCTTCACAGCAGATTGTGGAGATGATAAAAGCAAACGGAGTAGAAATAGCCGTTATTGATGCTCACTTTCCCGATGGGAACAGTCTGCATATTGTACCCCTGATGAAAATGGCCAATCCTGATATTAAAATATTGGTTTTCACAGGTCTTGAAGAAGAACTGCACGTGCTTAAATTCATCAAGGCTGGTGCCAGTGGGTATGTAAGTAAATTGAGTGAAGAGGCAGAAATCAGACAGGCAATTTCAGATATTGTACACAAAGGCGAATATTTTTCCCCGCTTTCACGGAACTTAATGTTGCAGCTGGTTCAGAATCCGGATTTAATTAACCCTCTCAGCCGTTTAACCAAAAGGGAGCTGCAGATTGCAGAAATGTATGCAGAAGGATATGGAAACCTGGAGATTGCCAATAGCCTTGATATCAAGCAAAACACCGTAAGTACGATCAAGAAAAATATTTTTGATAAACTGAAAATTGAAAACCTTGTCGAGCTGATCGACCTTATCAATACTCATCACAAAATATAGAGTTTGTTTAATCATTGTTTCTTTTAGATTAAAGTTTTTTTTTTCGATAAATATCTATGATGTTATCGATATATATCGATGTGTTTTGTTAGGAACCTTATCATATAATGTTGTTACTTTGTCTCAATAAAATTAATCAAATGAAAGAGACTCCGGATCTTAACGGATTAATTTTATAACACACAAAAATGATGAGATAAATATAAGTGTATGCATGATCTCAAAAGAACTTCTCGAAAGCAAATTATTAAAAAAACACAAATTAATATAGAGGAGTTAACTTGGTCTTTGTAGGTCATATTTATACAGGAAAAAAGGGGAGGCTTTAACCTCCTTTTTATTTTAAAAGACTATTTGAAAACTGTACATATTTTTGATGATTAAGAATAGAATTTTATTATAAAAACTGACTTTAATTATATTGATTAATCGATAAATATCTATATCCTTATCGACATATATCGATGCAATTTATAGGGAGCCTTATCATATAATGTTGTTACTTTGTCTCAATAAAATTAACCGGCTGAAAGGGTTATGCTCATTGGAAATATTTTTTGGTTTTTATTCCGGATGGTTAATTTTATAACACACAACATGATGAAATTAATATAAGTGTATACATGATCTTAATAAGTAGCTTCTTGAAAGGAAATTATTAAAAAAACACAAATTAATATAGAGAAGTTAACTTGGTCTTTGTAGATCATTTGTACAATAAAAAGGGAGGCTTTAGCCTCCTTTTTTTGTTAGGTGAAAATGTACCTGGCTGCTCCCGATAACAACCATTCTTTTAAGCTTTTTCTGTGATAAATATCTTAGCTGTTATCGACATATATCGATTCGGATTATAAGAAACTTTATCTGATAATGTCGTTACTTTGTCTCAGTGAAATTAATCAAATAAAAAAGGTGTATTCATTGAAAATATTTTCCGATTGATTACAAATAATGAATTTTACTATACACAAATGATGAAAAAAATATAATGTATAGATGATCTAAAAGAACTTCTTAGAAAAAAAATTATTCTAAAAACACAAATCAATATAAAGAAGTCAACCTGATCTTTGGATCATCTTATACAAAAAGAGGAGGCAGCAGCCTCCTTTTTTCATTTCAGAATCAACCTTGGTTTTATGGAGAGAAATTGAACAAAAAATCCAAGCTGGCCGCGGGTTTTCGAAATAAATACATAATTTCGCACGATGAGAATACTTTTTCCCGCATTATTATGTTTTCCCTTTTTATTTTTCTCACAGACAAAGGCTAAAGTAGTTGGAGTTTCAGACGGAGATACGATTACCGTTTTATTGGACGGAAATGTACAGAAAAAGCTCCGGCTGGCAGAAGTAGATTGCCCCGAAAACAGGCAGCCGTTCGGTAAAAATGCCAAAAAATTTACATCCGATCAGGTTTTTGCAAGGCAGATCACGTTTACAGAAACCGATAAAGACCGTTACGGGCGTTCGGTAGCGAAAGTATATTATGAGAATGGAAAATATCTTTCGGAAGAGATTATAAAAGCCGGATATGGGTGGTGGTATTATTCCTATTCTAAAAATACAGACTTAGGAAAAATGCAGGAAACAGCAAAAATTAAAGGATTGGGCCTGTGGCAGGATAAAGAAGCAGTTTCTCCCTGGGACTTCCGAAAACAGCAGCGTGAAAATGCCAGAATTAAAAGGCTTCAAAGGCAGTTGGATCAGCAGGTGCAAAAGTAAGATGCAAAAAAAGTAGAGCTTATATAAAAATCAAAACCGCTGTTTTTGCAGCGGTTTCTTTATAAATAATAAACAAGAATAATAACTAGGACTCGGTCTTCAATAGTCCATAATTAGAAGTTGAAGGCTCTTTTCCGAAAAGACACGAAAAGATATTCTGAAACTCATGAATATACTTACATCTGATGGAGTTGCCATATATTTTCAGCCCTTCCAGGATCTTTTTTGAACTCAGGTCAATATCGTACTTAATAAATGTTTCAGGTCTTTCGTACCGGATTCTTTGTTCTGAACTGTATGTCCGTAAAAAGCCAAGTTTTTCAAGCCATTCTTCCGTTATCTGAATCGGTTTGATAGAATCTGCCGGCACCGAAATACTTTGGATGTCATTTTCTATTTTTACAAAGTAATCTTGACTTGCACCCTGAAATATTTCAGTGATGGTGTAAATTTGGTTTTTGTATTCAACTAGGTTTTTGATTTTAAGATCTGCTGCATTCATAATATTGTGAGTTTAGAAAGGTGTGATAGTTCTTTAATTACTTGCAAATACTATGCCCTGCATGTCGGTAATATTTATAAGTTTTGGATATTTTATTGATTTTTGGTATTAATAATTAATTTTATGTTAAAATTATCCACCTGTTTTGTTAAATTAATGAATATGAAGGAATTTAACGTGGTATCTATGTGGTATCTGTTTTTTGTTAAAGATATTTAACGATTCTAATTTTTGTTCTTTGCAGCAAGCAAAAAAGAAATTCCCACAGAAAAAAGGAGCATAAGAATAAAGGTATTCCATGAGCCTGCATGGAGTATATATCCCGTTCCGGTTCCGAGAATACTGGACCCGAAATAATAAAAAAGCCAGTAAATAGAAGTTGCAGAAGACTTTCCCTGTTTAGCATGAAGCGCAGTCATCTGGCTGGCCATAGTGTGTGCCGCAAAAAAAGAAAGGGTAAACAATCCAAGGCCAAAAATAATCATATAAATACTTTCCGACATCAGTAGTGCAGTGCCTGCCAGCATAGACAAAACCGAAGCTTTCAATATAAGCTGGCTGCTGAACCTTTTGGAAAGCCTGCTTGTGATCATAGTCCCGAACACCCCGAAAATATACATTAAAAAGATAAAGGCAATTACAAAGTGGCTTAAAGAAAATGGCGCAGCCTCCAGCCTGAAGGATAAATAATTGTAAACACTGACAAATGAGCCCATCAACAGTGCAGCAATAAAATATAAACGCAGCATATAAGAATCCGTAAGAAATTTCTTCATCTGCTTTACCTTCAGGGAGTAATCCGTTTCCTGAGGATTAAAAAATTTGGATTCCGGAAAAAGTTTCCAGAAAATAAGGCCCAGTATCAGGCTTTCTATACCTATCATAAGAACAGCATTCCGCCAGCCCAGCTCACCAGCCAGGATGGTAGCTATTATTCTTCCGCTCATTCCTCCAATGGTATTGCCGCTAAGGTACATGCTGATGGCAAGTCCCACCACAGAGGCATGCACTTCTTCAGTAAGATAGGCGAGAGCTATTGCAGAAACGCCGGATACCACAAAGCCTTTTAAAATACCTGTTGCAATAAGCAGGCTGAGGCTCGGCATCCATGCTGAGATTATAGTAAGTACTGCGGAAGAAACCAGTGAAAAAGTCATCAGTCCCTTCCTTGAATAACTGTCTGCCTTAAAAGCAAAAAACAGCAGTCCGATAGCCATTCCGATCGTGGAAGAAGATACCAGCAGAGAGCTGTCGCCGGCAGTTGTTCTGAAATATTCAGAGACGGTGGGAAGTATGGGCTGAAACAGATAAAGCTGGGCAAAGACAGAAAGCCCTGAAAAAAAAATGCAAAGCTTTATATACCGGAAACGCCGGCTTCCTTTATCCGCCTTTTCAGTTAAATCCATGCTATATATTTACAATGCTGTACTTTTTTATAAAAACTTGAGTCCGGCAAATTACCTTATATTTTTTAATTGTGAAAATACCTTAGTCAATCCTTTTTAAACAGGTTATTATTCGTCTGTTTTACTTGATAATCTTTCTAATGCATTGTTTCGTACACCTTGATCAGTTCTGCAATATTGGAAACGTTCAGTTTTTTAAAGATCCTTTTTTTATAAGTGCTTACGGTAGACATCTGTATGTCCAGCTTATTGGCGATTTCCAGATTTCCCGATCCTTGGGCCAGCAGTTTAAAGATTTCATATTCCCGGGTAGAAAGCTTTTCTACGGGATTGCTTTTTTTGTTCTGAACGATAAGTCCGATTAATTCACTTGGGTAATAATATCCTTTCTGAATGACAGATCTTACTGCTTCCCTGATCTCCTCTTTACTACTCTGTTTATTAAGATAACCTTCAGCACCTTCCCGTATATATTGTATGGCTACATCTTTGCCGTGTCCCGAAAAAACAAGGATTTTCAGGTTCTTCTGAATACTTTTAAGCTCGGAAACCATTTTCTTGTACTGTGTTCCCGGCATGTCAATATCAAGAAGGAGGAGATCATAATTATGATTGGATATATGTTCCTTTACCTGGTCATAATTCTCGGCAAAATCTATGTTGGTTTTTGGATAAACAGACTCTAGTACCAAAGCAGTTCCTGCTCTTACTACATAGTGATCATCAGCAATTAAGATTCTTTCATTCATATAAATAGGTTTTAATAAGAGTTGTTTCAGCGATATTTTTTTCGGGAAGGTTTTGCCTGAATTTGATGTGAAACGATGAATAGCCGGCTACAGGATTTTTAAAATCAGGATTTTCAAACTCTGAACGGTTAGGCAGGCTGATATCGTCATTCATCTTTTCAACAGACATTTCTTTTCCCGTATCGGCGGTTATTGTAGTTAGTTTTTTTTTGTTAAAGCCTGGCAGAAGGTCATGACATAGCTTAACAACGGTTCTTGCCCTTTTTTGTAGAAATCCGTTGCTAGTATTATAAAACGCAAAAAGATGACGCTGTTTGTAAATGTTCGGAAACAAAATTACAAAAAACAATGTCCGGGCTTTCATAAATACATCAATGATCTATGCTTTCCGTTTGATTAGGACGGAAAATGATTAATAATAGTTATTATATAAGCCGAAGTTTTTTAAGCGGGGAATAACTGAATACATTTTTCATTCAACATTTTGTGTTTTGTGTCTTGTAATTAAACAAATTTTGGTTTGAGCTGTAAAATTAGTGATTTTGTATGCATTAATCATTATAATGAGGTAGATTTTGATATGAAATTTACCTTGTAAAACAGAAGCCGTGTTAAGAATTATATATTTTTCTCCTCCATAAAACAAAACCTCCCGGAGAGGGAGGTGAATAAAAATTGACTGTATATTGAATGTAAATTCAATCGCTATTGATTATTTTCGAGCCATTTTAGCCTGCGCTGGTCAGGAAGATGTTTTACCTTGAACCCTTCGAAAACCGCTGTGAATCCATTTCCGTCCGGACAGGCAGCCATTAAGCCTATCATTACAGGTGTATTGTCCTGCAGATAAGCGTTACGCATCATCATATAATTCTGATCATCAAATGAATAGAATATTTCCACTGCATCAAGCCTTCTCACCGCCTTAATCCATACTGCAGAAGGGATTTTGTCCAGTGCGATAACGCTCCAGTCACTTGTTCCATGAGTAACCACAGTGCTCAGGTTGTATTTTCCGTCCACGAATTCTATACCTGCCTTGATATAATTCTCTTTATCCGTTCTCAGCATAAGCCCCATCTGGTCAAATCTGGCTTTGTAATTTCCACTGATCTTTACTTTTGCCTCAAACTCCCCTCCGTAGGTTGTATAATAAAAAGTAGCGTCATCTACCGTAAATCCATAGTGGGAAATTCTCCAGTAATCACTTTGAGGCGTGACGGTCATGGACAGCCTGTTGTTTTTGATTTCCCATTTCTCCGGCTCATTAAACCAGTTCATTTTTTCTAAAGTCTGTGCAAAGGTTTTCTGAACCAAAATAACTGCACATACACTTAAAATCAGTCTCTTCATTCTCTTTAATGGTGGTAAATTATTATTTTAGCAAAAGTATAGTTTAACCCGTAGTGCATCAATACTGATAAATAACCATTTATGGAAATTATAGAAAAACTGAACAGCAGACTTTTGGATCAATCATCCCGAAAATGTAAGCTTGATGCTGAAGTCTACAGGCAGAGAGCATTGATGTATTCGCAGATGGAAGGTGCTGTCTCTGTTCTGAGCGATATGCAGGCCGATAAAAGCTATGTGTACAAATCCAAAACGGCCATTGCATTGGGCTTAAGTATGAAAGAAAATCCATCAGAAATCGATTCCATCTGGGAAGAGGAGATTATTAAAAAGATCCATCCTGATGACAGGGTCAAAAAGTACATCCATGAACTGAGGTTTTATGAGATGATGGATGCTATGGATCCGGAGCTGAGAGCAGATTATTCCGTTCTTTCAACAATAAGGATGAAGGATGAAAATAACGAATACAGACTCGTAAAGCACCGTATGTTCTATATTTATTCACCCGATAACGGAAAGCTGAGATTTGCATTATGTCTTTATCAGATAGCCCTGGAAGGTATATTACCTTCTGATTCAGCTTTTATGATCATCAATATGGCTAAAGGGGAAATTGTTGTAAAGGACAAGCTGAATTATCAGAATATCCTTTCAAAGAGAGAGCTGGAAATTTTGAAATATATAGGGGAAGGGTATGCCAGTAAGGAAATAGCAGGGTTTTTATCAATAAGCATCAATACAGTTAGCAGGCACCGTCAAAATATCCTTGAAAAACTGAAAGTTAAAAATTCTGTTCAGGCGTTTAAAGACAGTTTTTATTAGTCGTTTCCACTTGATGCCGAAAAGTTCACCATGTTTTTTTTTATTCTTATCTTTAATTTTATAGATTAAAATCTTTCTATAAATATTGATGAAAAATGAAAAGAAGTGAAGAAATCACCGGGCAGTATTTTAATTTTCTTGATAAACATATTCATGAGGTGATCACCGGAACTGTTCCCGAATTTATGGAGCTGAATGAAATTGCAGGGCAGCTTGCCGTTTCCCATAAACACCTTACAGATACTGTAAAAAAAGAGACAGGACAGCATCCGTGCTATTTTTATGACGGAAAAATTATCGATAAAGCTAAAGAAATGATCTCAGATTCAGAAGCTTCCATTGCGGAAATTGCAAGAATATTTACTTACGACCCTTCCAACTTTTCAAAATTCTTTAAAAAAATGACGGGAATTACGCCCGGACAATTCAGAAAAAATAGCAGGCATGCCGATAAGTAATCTTTCTGACCGTTTAAAATACAGTCATGAAAGTCCCTTCAGTGCATCAATCCTTCCGTAATATTTGGTATCCGGATACAGTACATAAAAATAAGATTTTAGAAATGAGGCAATTGTGAAACATTTGTCTTTTTTTTGTGATTTATTTACTAATAGTGGTTTATTGTTATTGCTTTTTTGTTAAATTTAGATTCCGATAAATAACTGATAAATAAAACAAAAATATAACAGATATAGGATCAGCAAAGCTATTTGATTGTCACATCATAAGTGAGTACCCATATAAGACTATTATATGATATTTAATATGGCAGGTAGGTTTACGGACTCTAATAATCATATATTTGTTACTTAAACAACTAACATTTAACAACTAACAACATTAAGGATGACCATTGATTTTACAACAGCAACATTTAAAGATTTTGAGAATATCCCTGATTATGATATTGCTCAGAGAGCAGATTACTTTTACGAATTTCTCAATCATATGAAGTCCAGAGGACATATGAATTACAGACTGAAAAATACTTCAGGAAGCAACGCAACACTCAATATAGATATAGCCAATCAAAATAACGAATACATAAGTTTCGTTTCCAGCGATTATTTAGGATTTACACAACACCCTAAAGTAAAACAGGCAGCTATTGAAGGAATCGAAAAATATGGGACAGGTACAGGAGCGTCACCCCTGATCGGCGGCTATTTTGATTATCATAATGCCATAGAAAAAAAGATTGCAGATTTTTTTGGCAGAAATGAAGATGAAGTGGTATTGTTTACCACCGGATATGCAGCTAACAGTGCCACTTTACAAATCTTAATGCAAAAAGAAGATATTGCCATTCTGGACATGGGGGTGCATGCGAGTGTACACGAAGGATGTGCTTTTACTAATAAAAAAACATTTCCGCACAATAATTTGGAAGCTTTGGAACACATTTTGAAAGTATGTGAAGATACGTACCGTACAAAGCTTGTTATTGTAGATGGAGTATACTCTCAGGAAGGGGATACTTCACGTGCCAAAGAAATACATGCTCTTGTAAAAAAATATAATGCCTATCTCATGGTAGATGATGCCCATGGCGTTGGAGTTATGGGGAAAACCGGAAGAGGAGCCCTGGAGGACGACGGTTTATTAGATAAGGTAGATTTTATTACAGGAACATCCAGCAAGACTTTTGGCAACCTGGGAGGATATACCATTGCTAACAAAAAAATAGCATCATTCCTCAAGTTCCAGTCCAGGCAGCATATTTTCTCAGTAACACCACCACCTTCTTCCTTCGGAATCCTAAAGGCAATTGATCTTATTGACGAAGAGCCATTCTGGAAAGATAAGCTATGGGATAATATCAATTATTTCAAAAAAGGTCTTAATGATTTAGGTTTGGATACAGGAATTACCTGCTCAGCCATCATTCCGGTGAAAATAGGGGATCAGAACAAAATGTGGGATATCGGAAGAATATTGCTTGAAGCAGGAGTGTATACAAATCCTATTATGTACCCCGCTGTAGCTAGAAAAGATGCCCGTATAAGAATGACAGTAACAGCCCGACACGAGAAAGAACATCTTGATAAAACACTTAATGTTTTTGATGATATAAATAAAAAATTGCATATTGCAAAAAAATAATAAATTATGCCCAGAAAAGTAGTGCAAGGCCCCATCAGGGACAAAGAAAAAACAAAGCAGAAGCTGCTCGCAGCAGTTGGTAAAATTTTGAGAGTTAAAGGATACTCTGGTCTGAAAGTAAGTAAGATTGCAGCAGTAGCCGGTTTCGACAAAAAGCTTATCTATGAGTATTTTGGAAGTACAGACAAACTTATTGACGAATATATAAAGTCTCAGGATTACTGGAGTAAATTCAGCCCCGATATCGAAGAAGAAATACAGGTAGGTAAAGGTAAGGAAGCCTTAACCCAGGGAATTCTTATGCAGTTTGAAAGCCTGAAGAAAAATAAAGAATTACAGAAAATTATTCTTTGGGAGCTTTCGGAAAGTAAGCCGATACTTAAAAATATATTGAAGCAGAGAGAAGATGTAGCGGCTAACCTGTTTGAAAATGTAACCGATCCTTACTTTGGAGAAAATGCCACAAATGTCAGAGCGATGCTGGCCCTAATAGCAGCAGGTGTTTACTACCTGAATCTGTTCCCTGCATACAACGGAACCGAATTCTGTGGTATCGACATGAGAACCGAAGAAGGAAGAGCTGAAGTTCAGAAAGTAATTGTTGAGATTATAGACCATTACTACAAAACAAAAAAAGCAAAAGACTAACCATTAAAAGTTTTCCAATTTAACCTGAAATATATTTTTTTGTTGATATTTGAAAACTTTTAATTTTCAGATTAAAACTATATTTCTTATTTTTGACCAATGGAAAATTTTATCGTATCTGCAAGAAAATACCGTCCTCAGCAGTTTGACACTGTAGTAGGGCAATCCCATATTACAGATACCTTAGAACATGCTATTGGAGAAAATCAATTGGCTCAGGCCTTACTTTTCTGCGGTCCTAGGGGGGTGGGAAAAACCACTTGTGCCAGAATCCTGGCCCGGAAGATCAACGAAAAGGACGGTTCTGTTTCAGAAGACGGCTTCGCCTATAACATCTATGAACTGGATGCGGCATCCAACAACTCCGTAGATGACATCAGGGAACTGATAGATCAGGTCCGCTTTGCGCCTCAGGTAGGTAAGTATAAGGTTTATATTATCGATGAGGTGCACATGCTGTCTTCCGCAGCCTTCAATGCATTCCTTAAAACCCTTGAGGAACCGCCTGCTCACGCTATTTTTATTTTGGCAACCACTGAGAAGCACAAAATAATCCCTACCATCTTATCCAGATGTCAGATCTATGATTTCAAAAGAATCACCATCGAAGATATCCAGGGACACTTGCGTAATATTGCAGAGAAAGAAAGTATCCAGTATGAGGATGATGCTCTGTATCTGATTGCCCAGAAAGCAGATGGTGCCTTAAGAGATGCCCTTTCTATCTTTGACAGGCTTTCTACATTTTCCCAGAAGAACATTACACTGACCAAAGCTGCTGAAGTACTCAATATTCTTGATTATGACCAGTATCTTAATATAGTGGATCTCGCCAAAGAAAACAAAATTCCTGAAGTGCTTTTTGCTTTTAATGAAATTGTAAAGAAAGGCTTCGATCCCCATATTTTTATTGCCGGCTTGGGAAATCATTTCAGAGATCTGATGATGGCACAGAACGCCAGGACAATCGAACTTATTGAAGTAGGGGAAAGGACCAAAGTGAAATTTGTAGAGCAAAGCCAGAAATGGAGCCCTCAGCAACTGATCGATGGTATAGAAATCTGCAATCATGCGGACATCAATTACAAAAACTCCAAGAATCCAAGACTTACAGTAGAAATTGCATTGATGCAGCTGTCTTCCCTGACAGCTAATCCAGGCGATACTAAAAAAAAAAGTTCTTAATACTGGCTCCGTTCCTCAGTGAGAAACAGGAAGTAAAAATTCCAGAAAAAGCTCCTGAGAAAAAAGAAGTGCCAGAAGTAAAACCTGCGCTTCAGCCCGAAACTGTTCAGGAAACGTCTGTAAAAACTACAAAACCCTTGTCCAGACAGGGAATTTCTTCAGGTTTCAGCATCAATTCTTTCCTGAATAAAGAAGAAAAAGAAATAAAAGAAGAAACCGTAGCTGTAAAAACCGAAAACCTTCCCCAAAACCATTTTACAGAAACAGACCTGCAGATGGAATGGAACCTGATGCTCAAGCAGCTTCAGACCAGAAACAGCTTCATCTTTAATGCAGTGAAAACATTCAAGCTGGTAAAGACGGGAGAAAACACTATTAAAGTCTTGTATCCTTCTGATTCTGCTAAGGTTGAATTTGATAAAATTTCAGGAGAATTTTTCAATCACTTCAAAACAAAAGTCCACAATCATGCTATTGTGGTCGATTACCAGCGTGATTTCGATAACCTTAAAATTGAAGTGCTTACCAAAAGAAAAGTCTTCGAAAAATTTATCGAAAAAAATCCTCTTTTAAAAGATCTGGATGATCTGATGAAATTCGATTTGACATAGCTTATTGTATTTATCACAATTTTTTTTTGTCAGAATAAGTTTTTTTATATCTTTGTCAAAGATTTTTGCAAAAATTAAGTTTTTGACAAAAACAAATAAGATTAGAACTAAACAACAGAAGTTTCAGAATCCAGTGGAAAAATCACTAATCCCATCTCTGTCTCATTTTGTACCCGCTGATTTCTTTAGCGGTTATTTTAGTTTTTCTGCTTTCTATTATAGAAATTTCAGAACGTATTATCGATTTTATTGGTACTGCTAACTGAATTTCTTTCCAAAAAATACAGGAGACGTAAAGTCCTTACATTATCCTGATTCCTTTAAACCATTTTGAACGGCATTTTTTGAAAAGAATTATAAAATGAATTTTATAATGAAAGGACTATTGCTGTTAACTAAGAAAATAAAAAACAATAAATTTAAAAATATGAATTTAATCGATGTAAAAAATGAGTGGATCAACGAGCTTTCACAGCCATTAATGATCGCCGGGCCGTGCAGCGCTGAAAGTGAAGCACAAATGCTTGAAACCGCCAGAAGAATAAAAGAAACCAACGCTCAGGTGCCTATTTTCCGTGCAGGAATCTGGAAACCCCGCACCAAACCGAATGGTTTTGAAGGAGTAGGAGTGATCGGCCTTAACTGGCTGAAAAAAGTAAAAGAAGAATACGGTTTCAAAACCGCTACGGAAGTAGCAAACGCCCACCACGTGTTTGCCGCCCTGGAAGCTGATGTAGATGTTCTTTGGATAGGAGCGAGATCTACCGTAAACCCTTTTACTGTTCAGGAAATTGCAATGGCTTTAAGGGGAACCAATAAGCCGGTATTCGTTAAAAACCCTGTCAATCCGGATCTTGCCTTATGGATTGGTGCTTTGGAAAGGCTTTTAGGACAGGATATTAAAAACCTGGGAGTCATTCACAGAGGGTTTTCAACTTACCAGAAAACAAAATACAGAAATAACCCCAACTGGCAGATCGCCCTTGATTTCAAAAGCCAGTTCCCGAATATTCCAATGCTGATAGACCCTTCTCACATCTGCGGAAACAGGACAGGTCTTGCAGATGTTACGCAGGAAGCCTTAAACGTAGGATACCAGGGTGCCATTATTGAAACTCACTGCAATCCTGATGAGGCATGGAGTGATGCTTCCCAGCAGATTACCCCGGAAGTACTGGCGGAACTTATTGGAAATCTGAAAGTAAGAAATACAGGTCTTGCAGGCTTTGATAACGAAATGGGAAGACACAGAACCCTGATCTCTGATCTTGACTTCCAGTTGATCGAACTTCTTTCCCAAAGAATGAAGATTTCCGAAAAGATTGGTAAGCTTAAAAAAGAAAATGATATAGCGATCTTCCAGCCCGAAAGATGGAAAGTGATCACAGAATACGCAACACAGAAAGCAAAAGAAACCGGAATGTCTCAGGAATTTATTGAGAAGGTTTTCAAAGCTATTCACGAAGAATCTATTGAAGTACAGAATAGTATTATGATTGAGAAGTAAGGAGTTAGAAATCAGAAGTTAGGAGTAGAAAGATCCTTCCAAGACTTCTGTGCGAACTAATAATAGGGCTTAGGGTGCTTGGATTAAGGGAGAAATTATATTTTGTTTTCCTATATCCTGAACCCTAAGCCCTAATTCCTTATATTTGCATCACATTATTTATGAAAGGAAAAATCATTAAATCTACAGGCAGCTGGTACCAGGTCATGGAATTCGAAACGGACAAAATTTTCGAAGCCAGGATCAGGGGTAAATTCAAACTGATTAAGACAAGGCTTACCAATCCGCTTGCTGTAGGAGATTTTGTAGAATTTCAGTTAGAATCAGACGGGATTGCGTGGATCACTAAAATAGAGCCCCGCACGAACTACCTGATCAGAAAATCGGTCAACCTTTCAAAAGAGGCCCATATTATTGCCTCCAATATAGATCTGGCATGTTTTATTTTTACCCTGAAACATCCGGAGACTTCACTTGGTTTTCTGGACCGTTTTCTGGCCTGCTGCGAGGCTTATAATATTACCCCTCTTATCCTGTTCAATAAAATTGATGTTCTGAACGATGAAGAAATAGAGCTGGTAAAAGATATAGAATTCCTTTATCAGGAAATAGGCTACGATACTTTGGAAATTTCTTCCTATTCCAAACTAAATTTTGATCAGCTTCAGGAACTCCTTAAAGATAAAACTTCCGTATTCTTCGGACATTCGGGTTGCGGGAAATCTACTTTGGTGAATGCATTGCAGCCGGGATTAAATTTAAAAACTTCTGAAATTTCAGATTCCCACCTGAAAGGAAAACACACGACTACTTTCGCTCAAATGCATTTCTGGGATTTTGGCGGCAATGTTATCGATACGCCGGGTGTACGTGAATTTGCTATGATCGACATTGAAAAAGAAGAAGTACAGCATTATTTCCCTGAAATTTTCAAGAAAAGGGAAGAATGTAAATTCCACAACTGTCTTCATATCAATGAACCGAAATGTGCCGTTCTGGATTCCCTGGAAACCGGAGAGATCCAGCATTCCCGCTATGCAACCTATGTAAAGCTGATGGAAGAAGCTGAAGAAGCCCAGAAATAAATTATTCCTCAAAACATTTGCATCTTTACATCTTAAATCTGATTTCTTAAAATACGGATTAAACGCTTTGTGATTTTAAAGATTTTTGGAATAGTTTTCTGATAGGTCAGTTCCTAACTTTACAATAAGTCCACTTTTGTCTTATTTTTTTTGACATAATATGTCCGGATTTTGGAATTCATATGCTTGAAATAAAAAAAATATCAGAAAATTAACATTATTTCATTGATTGAAAAAGAAGCAATAATGTATTAATATGATTTTAATCGCTTTTTTAAATTATTAAATTATTAATAAAACCATTAAATTTTTACCAATAAAAAACCCAGCCGAAGCTGGGTAAAAACTAATAACCATGAAAACTCAAATTAAACATGAGAATCGTAATAGAATTAACAATTACTGTGCCAAAGTTTTGGAGCATTTCTTAATAAAAGTTATTTTTATGTTAAAAAAAAATTAAAATAAAAATCAAAGATATTTTTTGTAATTTTGCGGCATTAAAAAAATATACATTTATGTCTAACATTACATTCACTATGATTAAGCCTGATGCAGTAGCAGACGGACATATCGGGGCTATATTAGGGAAGATTGCAGAAGGAGGTTTTAAGATCAAAGCATTAAAATTAACTCAGCTTACTGTTGCTGATGCCAAAAAATTCTACGAAGTACATGCTGAAAGACCATTTTATGGTGAGTTGGTAGAATTCATGAGTTCAGGTCCTATCGTAGCTGCTGTTTTAGAAAAAGATAATGCAGTAGAAGACTTCAGAACATTGATTGGTTCTACAAATCCTGCAGAAGCTGCAGAAGGTACCATCAGAAAAATGTTTGCAAGAAGCATCGGTGAAAATGCTGTTCACGGTTCAGATTCTGACGAGAACGCTCTTATCGAAGCTCAATTCCATTTTTCAGGAAGAGAAATTTTCTAAGGAAATCATTCAAAAAAATATAAGCCAGAGAAACTTTCTCTGGTTTTTTTATGCCTTGAATCTGGACTTCCTATAGGCGTCAGCAACTTTTATGAATATCACAGAATAAATTGTCGTATTTTTATCCTAATCAATGGAATACTTATTGTAAGTTTCATTAAAAAATGTATTATGAAAGTTCCAGCATTAGTAATGGCCAGCTTATTGGCAGTAAGTGTATCAGGGCAGACTACAAAACCTGTTAAAAAAGTGAAAAAAACAGTTAGTAAAACTAAAAAGGCAGAGTCTCCAAAGCCTGTAAAGACCGCAGAAACAAAGTTTGTACCCCGAAAAGACACTGTTCTTGGAACTGGTGGTGCATGTCCGGCCTGTGGAATGGGGTAAGATATGAAAAAACCATTGTTAGGACTGGCTATGATGCCGGAAGCAGATTTTGTTTCCGCCATACTTCCTATCCTGCAAAATAATTCTGTGGATGTACTGGAGTGGTCTTTCGATACCTTTTATGACGTGGAAGAACCGGAATGGCTTTCCGGGCTTCTTGATTTTTATGCAGAAAACGACCGTCTTCTGGGTCATGGCGTTTATTATTCCCTATTTGATGCCAGATGGACCAGCCGTCAGAAAGACTGGCTTCAAAAACTGAAAGAAGAATTCAGACACAGAAAATACAATCATATTACCGAGCATTTCGGGTTTATGAATACAGAAAATTTCCATCAGGGTGTTCCGTTACCCGTTCCATTGCATTCCAAAACTCTTCAGATAGGGAAGGACAGGCTCAAAAGACTTCAGGATGCCGTAGAAGTTCCGGTAGGAGTGGAGAATCTTGCTTTTTCATTTTCTATAGATGATGTAAAAGAGCAGGGTGAATTTCTGGAAAAGCTTATAGAAGACATTGACGGATTTCTTATTCTTGATCTCCACAATATCTACTGTCAGTCCTGTAATTTTGAAATTGACATGCAGGAAATTATCCGTCTGTATCCTTTGGAAAAAGTGAAGGAAATTCATCTTTCAGGGGGGAGCTGGCAGGAAAGTGCTTATGGAAACCAACCTGTAAGAAGAGATACCCATGATGATGATATTCCTGATGAAATAATAGATGTTCTTCCAAAAGCTCTCTCCCAATGCCTTAACCTTGAATATGTTATTATTGAAAGACTTGGACATACCCTGGATACTGATGAGAAAAAACAGCTTTTTTTTAATGATTTTAACAAAGTAAAAGGGATTATTGAAGTTTCAGATTTTCCCACTGGCGAAACAAAAGCATGGAATAAGAGAAAGGGCGAATCTTCGGAGCCGATAGAAGACCTGCAGCTGTATCATGAGCAGACAAAACTCACAAGAATACTATTCGATGAAAATACTGCCCAATCTGTAAAAAATGAAGCGTTTCATTATTTCAAGCCTGAAAACTGGGATAAGGAAATGATTGCCACTGCACAGCAAATTATCAAAAAATGGAATCCTTATTAGGATTTTCTTACGATACACCACAAATCAAAATATATGAAAATGACAACGGTATTTTTATTAATTACAGCTGTGCTTACGGCTTTAATCGCCGGGCTTTTTTATGCCTATTCATGTTCTGTAGTCCTGGGATTGGGTAAACTTTCCGATGCAGAATATTTAAAGTCAATGCAGAGTATCAACCGGGAAATCCTTAACCCTGTATTTTTTATGAGCTTTATTGGAACTGCGGTATTGCTTCCGGTCACGACTTTTCTGTTTCGGGGAGAGCAACCTGCCTTTCTTTTTCTTCTTCTGGCATCAGCTGCTTATCTCATCGGAGTTTTTGGAGTAACAGTTGCCGGAAATGTCCCTATGAATGACATGCTTGATAAGTTTGATATCAGTGGTTCGACAGCAGCGGCAATCAGTCAGATGCGCGGCAATTTTGAAAACCGGTGGAATCTTTTAAACAATGTCAGAACAGTATTTTCGGTAATCAGTATTGTTCTGGTGATCTGTGCTTGTATCTGGAACAGATATATTCCGGAATAATCCGGCTATCCGTATAAACACTGAATCGAAAATTCAGTATTTATACGGATGCGCCATATAGGATTTTATTTGGAAATTTACATCAGTAATTGCACAATGGAATCTTAAGCATTAAAGTCTTACGACAAAAAACTAATAACCACATAAGCTCAAATTCCGCAAGAAGAAAGGTAGTCTCCCAAGGGCTGCCTTTTTCTTTATCATTGTTTCTAAAATCAGACTGAACCGGTATTTTTTAAAGAGGAAAGGCAGCCAAAGGCTGCCTTTCCGTATAGATGTTTAAAATTTCAGATTTTTAAATCTTGAGTAATTCAATTGTTCTTTCCGGGCTTTCTGCAGAGAAAACTGCATTTCCTGCCACAAGAACATCTGCTCCTGCTTCAAAAAGCTTTGAGGCATTGTCAAGATTTACCCCACCGTCAATTTCAATAAGAGCCGTAGAATTATTGCTTAAAATAAGATCTTTGGTCTCTGCAATCTTTTTGTATGTATTTTCAATGAATTTCTGGCCTCCGAAGCCCGGATTTACACTCATTAAAAGAACAAGATCCACATCGGCAATAATATCTTCAAGCATCAGTACCGGAGTGGAAGGGTTTAAAACAACACCAGCCTTTGCCCCTTTGCTCTGAATATGGTGAATAGTTCTGTGAAGATGTGTGCAGGCCTCATAATGTACAGAAATAAGATCCGCACCGTGATCGATAAATTCATCCACATACTTTTCCGGCTCTAGAATCATCAGATGGACATCAACAAATTTTTTGGCATGCTTCTGTACCGTTTTCATGACCGGAAAGCCAAATGAAATGTTAGGAACAAATCTCCCGTCCATCACATCGATGTGGAACCAGTCTGCCTGGGAGTTGTTCAGCATTTCAATGTCTCTTTGCAGATTCCCGAAGTCTGCGGATAGTAGGGATGGAGCAATAAGCTTCGTTTTCATTTTTACTTTTTATACTTTACTTAGATTTTCAGATATCAGATTTCAGACATCAGATTTTACAAAAGATAACAATACAGTCATTAAAGTCTAATATCTGATGTCTGAAATCTGGAGTCTGAATTGGATTAATGATACTTCAGCTTCATTTCCGGCTTGATCTTCAGAAGGGTTTCATAGATCAGCTGGATCACATTACCTACATCTTCCTTAGATACCATTTCTACCGTTGTGTGCATGTAGCGCAAAGGTAAGGAAATTAAAGCACTTGGAACTCCGCCGTTGGAATGGGCAAAAGCGTCTGTGTCCGTTCCTGTAGCCCTGCTTGCTGCAGCTCTTTGAAACGGAATTTTTTTGCTTTTTGCTGTATCAATGATTAGCTCTCTGATGGTGTGATGAATGCTTGGCGCAAAGAAAACAACAGGTCCGTCACCACATTTCTGATCACCCTCTTTTTTCTTTTCGATCATCGGAGTGGTTGTATCGTGGGTAACATCGGTCACAATGGCGATATTAGGCTTAATGGTATCAGCAATCATATCTGCACCATAAAGACCCACTTCCTCCTGCACGGAATTAGTAATATACAGCCCGAATGGAATTGTTTTTTTGTTTTCCTTTAAAAGTCTTGCTACTTCTGCAATCATAAAACCGCCGATTCTATTGTCTAAGGCTCTGCAGACAAAATACCGATCATTCATTTCAAAGAATTCATCAGGGTAGGTGATCATACATCCTACATAAATTCCCATCTCTTCAACTTCTTTCTTGGAAATGGCCCCGCAGTCGATGAATATATTTTCAATTTTCGGAGTCGGTTCATTCTGGTTGGTTCTTGTGTGAATGGCAGGCCATCCGAATACTCCCTTTACGATTCCTTTTTCCCCATGGATATGAACAACTTTTGAAGGGGCAATCGTCTGATCCGAGCCTCCGTTTCTGATGACGTAGATTAATCCGTCATCGGTAATGTAATTCACATACCATGAGATCTCATCTGCGTGAGCTTCAATCACTACTTTAAATTCAGCATCGGGATTGATTATGCCATAGCATGTTCCATAATGATCCACTTCTATTTTATCCACATACGGCCTGATGTAATCCATCCAGATTTCCTGGCCTTTATGTTCGTAACCTGTTGGCGAAGAGGTGTTTAAATATTTCTCTAAAAATTTCAAAGATTTCTTTTCAAATTTCATAAAAGGGAATGATTTTTGCGGGTAATTTTTGTTATTAGAAGTGTAAAAATAATGAATTTTAGCAAGATTGTCTGTCTTTTCATCCTCTTTTTTGGAATCAGTGTTTTTGGTCAGAAGGATTCTATCATTGCAAAACCCCTCAATCAATACCCCGCTGGATCTTTAAAAACAGATGAGTTCGGTAATAAATATTATTATGATGAGCGTCAGAAGATGAAGGTTTATGAAATTAACGGTGAGCCGGTAGTTGTACTGGATGAGCTGGTTCTGGTGAATAAGCCGCGGTTCAATAATCAGCTGGACAAAAACTACTATTATTTCCTTAATAAAAAGCTGAACAGGGTATACCCGTTATTTCTCACTGCACTTCAGCAATACAGAGACATCCAGGCTGATATGACCGATATGGACAGTAAGGCTAAAAGGAAATTCGTAAAAGACAGGCAGACTATGTTGGCCGATCAATACGAAAAACAGCTTAGAGATCTTACCACAACTGAAGGCCAGGTTTTTGCCAAGCTGATGAACAGGGCAACCGGGAAAAATGTTTATGAAATCATAAAAGAAATGAGAGGCGGGTGGAGTGCTTTTTGGTGGAATGTAAAAGGTAAAATGGCAGATATTGACCTGAAGGACCAATACAATCCCCACAAAAACAGAACAGATGAGTTTATAGAATCCCTTCTTCAGTCCAACTGGAATTCCGGCTACCTGCAGCCTTACCCCGGAGCCGCCGATTTTAAAGTCAGAAAATAAATATAAAATTCCTGTAAGCTTGCTTACAGGAATTTTTCTTTTAATTTATCAAATACAATTTTATCTATTGGCAGAGGAAAAGGATTATCCGGTCTGTCGATATCAATCCATTCCGTTTTTTCAATGCAGGGATCAAGGATCAGGAAGTCTTCTTCATTAGTAATATTTACTATATAATATATGGTAAGAAGCTGTTCATTTTTTCTGAAACGTGAAACCAGAAAATCTTCCTGCGTATAAAAGTGCTCTACAATTTCTATTTTTACATTCAGTTCTTCGTCGAATTCCCGGTGAAGGCATTCTAAAAGTCCTTCCCCGAATTCCAGGCCTCCTCCCGGAAATTTCATTAAAGGCTCCCCGGCATATTCTTCAAACAGGGTCAGTACTTTTTTGTCTTTTACTGCACATGCATATACTCTAATGTTGATCTTATCAATCATAATAATATTTTGTATAGCTAAAATAAGGAAATAAGTGGAATGGGCAAAAGGGCGAGAAGGAGTAAGGTAAAAAGTAAAGAAAGCTAAGAAGGCAGATAAAGCTGATAAAGTAAATTAGCGGATAGCTCCTTAATGTCTAATTCGCCTATTACCCTTTTTAATTATATCATTTTTACTTCTCCAGCTTTTATATATTCCTAATGCCTTAGCTTTATCTGCCTTCTTAGCTTTCTTCGCTCTCCACGACAGTTTCGCCTTTTAGCCCCAACTATTGCTTCACCGCATTAATCATCTCTCGTTTTCCCGGCGGTCCCTGTTTTTTCTCCACTTTGAAATTCAGCTCCTGGAGGATTCTTCTTACGCTTCCTTTAGAAGAGTAGGTTGTTAATAATCCGTTAACGGACATTTTGTCGGAAACCATCTCAAATAATGGCTTTTCCCACAGGTCCGGCTGTACTCTCGCCCCGAAACAGTCATAATAAACAAGGTTGATTTCCGGTAAGTATATGTCTTTCAGGTCAAAGAAGTCGCATTCAATCTTTTTCAGATTAAAACCTTTAACAATTTCTGTTGATTTTTCCCACTCTGCCTGATGAATTTTTTGATAAATATTTTTGAATTCCGGGTTATCAAAATGCTCAAAATAGGCAAGATCATTAATTTCGGATTCATTTATCGGGTATTTTTCAAGGGAAAAGTAATTAATGACATGATTTTTGTCAGTTTTTAAATATGCATTAATTGTCACCAAAACATTCAAACCTGTTCCAAAACCGAGTTCTAAAATATTAATTTCATAATCATTTATCTGATTTAGTCCATTTTTGATAAACACGTGTTCCGCTTCCTGAAGTGCTCCGTGATGAGAATGATAGTTTTCATTTAAACCGTTGATAAACAGTGTTTTACTTCCGTCGTTTGTAGTCTTAATTTCTCTTTTCAAGCTATTTTTTTGTCAAATTTACTCTAAAATTTTTATATTTAGAAAATTATGTTAAATTTGTAGAACATCGTAAAAATTTTAAAAAATGATAATTCAAAAAACCGAGAACTCCAGACTTCCGGACTTCGATCCGAACAATTTTTCATTTGGAAATACTTTTATCGACCATATGGTGATATGTGAGTATGAAAATGGAAAGTGGGGGGATGTAAAATTGGTTCCTTACGGCCCAATACCATTTACACCAGCCATGATGGGTGTAAACTATGGACAAGCTTGTTTTGAAGGTATGAAAGCTTATAAAGACAAAGACGGGCAGGTTTTCCTTTTCAGGCCGGAAAAGAATTTTGAACGTATCAATAAATCAGCGAAGCGTCTGGCAATGCCGGAAGTAACTGAAGAAATGTTTTTAGACGGATTAAAGGCATTAGTGGATATCGACAGAAACTGGATCCCTCAAGGAGAAGGTATGTCATTATATATCAGACCATTGATTTTTGCTACCGAGGAAGCTCTGAAGGCAAGAGTAGCCAATAAATATATGTTTGCTATTGTTGCAACACCAGCAAAAAGCTATTATTCAGAACCTGTTTCTGTGAAAATTTCAGATCACTATTCAAGAGCAGCAAACGGAGGGGTAGGTTCTGCTAAGGCAGCAGGTAACTATGCCGCTTCTTTCTATCCTACACAGCTTGCTATCGAAGAAGGGTATGAGCAAATTATCTGGACAGATGATGCTACTCACGAATATTTTGAAGAAAGTGGAACAATGAACGTATTTGTAAGAATTAACGATACCATTTATACACCACCTACTTCTGAAAAAATCCTTGACGGGGTAACAAGAGACAGCTTTATCCAACTTGCTAAAAAGAGAGGTATTGAAGTGAAAATAGAGCCTGTAGCGGTAAAAACTGTTATAGAAGCTCAAAAGAACGGAACCCTGAAAGAAGTTTGGGGAGTAGGTACAGCTGTTGTAACTACTGTATTCCAGGCTTTAGGATATCAGGGCGAAAAGCTTGAACTTCCAAAACTGTCTGATGAGGAAAGTTTTGCAGCAATCCTTAAAAAGGATCTTACAGACCTTCAGAATAACCTTAGCGAAGATCCTTTCGGATGGAGAGTTGTGGTTGAAAAAGACGTTCTGGAAACTGTTTAATTCAACATTATTTGATTCAATAATAGAACCGGCAGAATAAATTTCTGCCGGTTTTTTTATTTTCTCGTTAAATATTGGTAATTTTTCAGAAAATTTAGAATATATGCAATTCGTGAAGTTCAAATTACCTATTGGCCTGCTTTCTATGATCAGCGTTTTGACGTTCTCCTCATGCAGTAAAGATGATGACGGAGAAATGCTGGTAAATGATACAGCTACCATAACTGTAGAAAATGTAATTGAAAGTAAACCATTGACACAGTTTGGGACCTTCCAGAACACAGGTTCATCACCTGTGATGAATCCGGGGGAATCAGCTTCTTTTACTTTTTATGCAGGAAAAGGACAGACGGTGAGTTTTGCAGCGATGTACGGAAACAGTAATGACCTGTTTTTTGCACCCGCCAATCCGGGAATCAGGCTCTATCAGAATAATGGCGATCCGGTAACGGGAGATGTATCTTCACAAATCAGGCTCTGGGACAACGGAACCCGTGTGAATGAAGTTCCGGGATCTGCAGTTACCCATCCCGGTACAGCAGAAACCAATGTGAAAAATGTTGCCGAGGTTACAGGAACCGATGCTCAGGGACATGCTTACCTGCCAGCTTCACAGTTATTAAAAGCAGAAATAACTCATGAAGGAGGAACAAAATTCACGTTGAAATTAACCAATACCTCAGGTGGCACAGCCAATGAAACTCCAATCAGTGCCGGAGTCTGGGCTGTTTCCCATATCTCAGGAACAACACTTCTGAAACAGGATCCTATTTTTTCTCCGGGAAAACCTTCAGCCAATGGCTTGACGGATCTTGCTGAAACCGGTAAAACAACACCGTTAGAACAATACCTTACGGGCATTACAGGTTCTAATTCTGCATTCTCACCGGTATTGGTCGTAGTATACAGCGGTAACGATAACCCTATATTTAAGATAGGCGAGAATGATCGTGGTCAAGGCTTAAAAGAACTTTCCCAGCAAGGCAATGCCGATGTTCTGGCAGCTTTTCTGAAAACAAAATCCGGTGTAAAACAGGTATTCGTGCTTAAAGATCCGGCAACAAATATTCTACAGCCAAGAATAAACGGGAACGATGGCGGTAAGGCCTCACAGGTAATATCTGCCCAGAAAGGAGACCGTATTGCTTTGGCAACAATGTATGCACAATCCAACGACTGGTTTATCGCAGCTACCAATAATGGGGTAGATGGTTCTACCAGAGGAGATATCTCTTCCATCATGGGGCTTTTTGACAGCGGAACCCTGGAAAGTTCTTTTCCCGGTGCTCATATAGGAGCGGCGCCGGCGCAGGCTGAAAGCCAGCCGGTTCAGCAGCTGGCCAACCCGAACCAGTTCAACACACTGCCTTCACTTCCGCAGATGATTAAAGTGACCATTCAATAAAACGGTTATTTAAATATAAAAAACATTAATATCACTTCGTTACGGGGTGATATTTTATTTTTAGCCGCAAATAATGATTTAAAGCATGTATAGAGGATTAGCTCAATAATCTTAAGCACTTAATTAATTCTTAATGGTTAAAAAATTAAAGTTTAAAATGGCTCAAATTTATCAGCCATCGAGTCGTTTATTTTTAAATATTTAATCTTCCGATTTTTTAATCTTTTTTTCAACCAATGGAACAATATTTCTCCGAAATGCGTATTTTCGCAAAAGTTTATGAAAAAATTACTCTTCATATCAGCAATAACCCTCTTAAGCTGCAACAGAAAAGCTCCTGTGGCACATCCTCCTGTAGGCGGAGTGTTGAGTCAGAAAGATCTGGATGTTTCCAAGGAAAGGATGAGAAATCTGAATACTATGGAACGGGGCCAGATTCAGAACTGGATCAACGGTCAGCCTGTAAAGTATTATCCTACACAGCTTAATTACTGGGTAAGTGTTGAAGGTTTTGATCAGAGAGAAAGAAGAGCGGATAATACCCCGATTTCTTATTCTTATGATTTGTATGATTTTGATGAAACCAAGATCTACGACAAACCTTTTGAAAGAAGAGATGCCAGATTCGGGCATTTTGATGAACTGAAAGCGGTAGAGAATGCTTTGCGTTTTATGCATGATGGAGAGGAAGTAACGCTTTTGGTCCCTTCTTCACTGGCCTACGGAACCTTTGGAGACGAAAAGAATATAGACAACGATATCCCACTAATCATAAAATTAAAAGCGCTATAAATAATGAAATTGTTTAACAAGCATATAATTCTGGCAGCGGCAAGTATTTCGCTGATGAGTTGTACCCCAATCTATAAAAAAATGAACGTAGACAAAGAAACTTACGAAGGTCTTCATGACGGACTTTATGCAAATCTTCAGACTTCTAAAGGAAACCTGATCGTGCAGTTCGAAGACAAAAAAGCACCGGTAACTGTAGCCAATTTTATTGGTCTTGCAGAAGGAAAAATAGATAACAAGGCAAAGGCAAAAGGAGTTCCTTATTATGACGGAACTATTTTCCACAGAGTGATCAAAGATTTCATGATCCAGGGAGGTGATCCTCAGGGAACAGGAATGGGAGATCCGGGATATAAATTCGAGGACGAGAAAAACGACCTTAAGCATACTGGTAAAGGAATCCTTTCCATGGCCAATTCAGGACCAAATACCAACGGTTCGCAGTTTTTCATCACTGAAGTAGCTACTCCGTGGTTAGACGGAAGACACACAATCTTCGGAAAAGTGGTAAAAGGTAACGATGTGATCGACGCGATCGCTAACGTAGAAAAAGGAGCTCAGGACAAGCCTAAAACAGATGTTGTTTTAGAGAAAGTATCTGTATTCAGTAAAGGAGACGAATACAAAAACTACGATGCAGCAAAAACTTTCGCAGAAGGAAAAGCTAAAATCGCAGAAAACAACAAAGCTTATATCGCTAAAGAAGAAGCTGAGAGAAAGAAAAAAGAAGAAGAATTCAAAGCTAACCAGGAAAAAATGGTGGAAAACCTTAAAGCTGGAATGCAGAAAACTGAATCCGGATTATATTACAAAATCACGAAAACAGCTGCAGCAGGAAAAGCTCCTAAAGCCGGTGACAATGTATCTGTACACTATGCAGGTAAATTAATCGACGGAACAGAATTCGATTCTTCATTCAAAAGAAACGAGCCTATTGAAATTCCAATCGGAATGGGAAGAGTGATCAAAGGATGGGATGAAGGTATCCTGTTATTAAAAGAAGGTGAAACTGCTACATTATTGATTCCGCCGGCAATGGCTTACGGAGAAAGAGGTGCAGGAGGTGTTATTCCGCCAAATGCATGGTTAGTTTTCGATGTTGAGCTTGTGAAAGTGCAATAATTGAATTTTAAAATATATTGAAGCCGTCCGTGAGGATGGCTTTTTTTTGTTAAAATTAATGGAATAAAAGTTTCAACAGATCATAAAACAGATGTTTTTATTTTGATGCAAATTCCCTATTTTCGTTTAAAATAATTCAATGAAAAAAGTCCTCTACACCCTTCTCATTCTATCCACTGCCAATCTTTTCGCCCAGGGAAAGAAGTTCTTTAAAAGCGGAGAAGTAAAGCTTCAGAATCCTGTAGAAAAAATCAACCTGAGATTTGCTAATGATCTGCCTTTTGTACAGGTAAGCATCAACGGGAAGCCGTATAATTTTTTATTTGATACCGGAGCGCCTACCGTAATTTCTACAGCAGTATACACTGAGTTGGGGCTTGAAAAAAAGCATACAGCTAAAGTAAAGGATTCACAGAAAAACAAGCAGGAGCAGATCTTTACCATTCTGCCGGAAATGATTGTTGATCAGGCTGTTTTTAAAAATGTAGGGGCGATCGTAATGGATTTCAGTATTTCTGAATTAAGCTGCTTCAGAATTGATGGTATTCTGGGGGCCAACCAAATGGCAAAGCTTACCTGGAAGGTCAATTATGCAGAAAACTCACTTGAAGCTTCAAAAGATCTTGCCCAATTTAATCCTGCAGATTATGATATTGTTATTCCTTTCAATCCAAGACCTCAGAAAACGCCTGTTGTAGAAACTGATCTGCAGGGCAAAAAAATAGATCTTACGTTCGATACAGGGTTTTCCGGAAGACTGAAGATCACAGACGCTGCATATGACGCACAAAAAGCATTAAAGAGTATAGAAATCTATGGAACCAACTCTGTAGGTGCTTACGGGGCAGGAAAACCTTTGCCGGGATATATTTTCAGAACACCTGCTCTGTCACTGGGCAACAAAAGTTTCGCAAATGAAATAATTGCTACCGGAAACGCAAGCCTGATCGGAAATGATTTCTTTAAAAACTTTGTTTTCATCCTCGATTGGTCCGGAAACAAGATTTATATGAAGCAGATTAAAAATGAACCCGCCAAACTGGAATCTTTCGGCTTCGGGTATCGTTTTATAGATTCAAAACCAACCGTGGCTTTTGTATTTCAGGAAGAAAATTTCCCGCTAAAGGTGGGAGATGCTATTATCAGTATCAACAACGTAAACCTGGACACTCTTGACAAAGACGGCGCCTGTCATTATTTTATCAATAGAGTGGAAAACGGACAGAAAACAATTGATCTGAAAATCAGAAGAGACGGAAAGGAAATGCAGGTGAAGCTTGAAAAGAAGGAATTCTTAAGCGTGTGAGAATCGGATGATTTTTAATGTCGCAAAAAAGAGGAGGTTTCGGAGTTTAAAATCTTTGATTTTAATACCTTAAGTGAACTTGTAAGCTCAAAGTATTAACTTAAGTACCTTAAGTGTAAAGAAAAAAATTAGAAAATTACAGATAAATAAAAAAGCCGTTCAATAAACTTGAACGGCTTTCTAGTAAAGTAGAAATTAAAGTTATATGTTTCTTGATTTCCTGCTCATAGAAGAAGAATTCATTCTTCCGGTAAGGGAACTGATGAATACAATTCCAAAACCGATATACGCCGCAAATGCGGTCAGATATACTATTAAGCTGTTAAAATCAGGTTTTGAGGCATATGCAAAATACACCAGTACGGAAAAAACGGCAAAACTGATCAGCAGCATTACGCTCCAGATATTCATTTTTGCGGCATCTTCATTTCTCTTAAAAATCATTTCAAAAAAGTCTCGCATCATTATCACTTTTTAAGGGTTATACATCTGTTTTCCGTTCTTCTATAGAACGGTCCGGAATCATTTTCCGTTATCATTAATAGCACATGGATCATAGTTAAACTTGGCTAAGGTTATGATCTTATGGCCTTTTGATTCTTTTACATAAGGGCATGCTTTAAGCTACCCAAAAAGTTTTAATTAAAAAACAGTATTGAATTCCAGAAGGAATTCATGAGCTTTATGACACCGTACACAATCATCATCGTAAATGGAATTGATAAGAGGATTATCTTTTCCGATGCATACGGTATCTAAAGAAAAAGGATCATATAAAATATATACCAATCCTTATCCGGCTCAGCAGAAACTGAAGTTTCCGCAGTAACCTTTTCTCATCGTCTGTGTTTTAAATAATTTTTTTTCAATGATTTAGCTTGCGAATTTCATGCCAAAGTGATTTTTTTCAGCGTATTTTCCCGTTAAGTAACTTTATGTTCAGATTCCAGTGATTCTCTCAAAATCTTTATTACGATAGAAAAATTTGTTTTAAAATATATGAAATAGGAAATTTAAAAACTTACTGAGCCAACTTATTTTCAATCTCGAGGCCCAGCATTCCCCTCCTCCGGAGGGGTGGCAAATCAAAGATTTGACGGGGTGGTTCCATGATCAGAAACACTTGCCCTATCCATACTTCAAAAAAAAATCAACAAGTTAATTCCGTAAAAGCCATACATAGCTTCATCAGAACTAACTTGTTGATGAAATTTTTGCCTTATAGTTCAAGTATTTAAAAACTTACATTAAGGCATTGAAAGCAAAATATTACCAGTTTTTATCAATCATATAAATAAGCTGGGTCATAGCGGTAGCCCCTAAAAGAAGCTCCCTTCTGTTTACTTTTTCAAATGTATCTTCTTCCGTGTGGTGGATATCAAAATACCTGTGGGAATCCGGCACCAGTTCTGCCGTAGGGACACCCATATCATGAAGAGGGTAAATGTCCGTTCCTGAATATTTTCCTTCAAAATTGTAAACACCGTATGGTAAAAATAAGCCGCTCCAGCTTTTAATCTGGTTTCTTTTTTCATCATCCATTTCCAGGGCAATTCCTCTTGGAGCAAAGCCGCCGGCATCAGATTCTATAGCAAAAAGATGCTTTTCATTCTTTTCCTTGGCCGTTTTTCCATATTGAACGCCTCCTTTTACGCCATTTTCTTCATTGGCAAAGCAAACCACCCTGATCGTATGATTATTTTTAATCCCCAGTTTTTTGAATGTTCTTAAAACCTCAATACTTTGTACAATTCCTGCTCCGTCATCATGGGCGCCTTCGCCTACATCCCATGAATCGAGATGTCCGCCAACTACAATCACACTTTGATCTTTCTTGCCAGTGATTTCACCAATGACAGAGTGGGAGAGCTTTTCTCCCTTCATCCCGCAGTTTGAATTAAGCTTGGCAGTGACTTTCTGGGTCTTTAAAAGGGCTTCAAGTTCATCCGCAGTGGTAGCCCCGATGGCTACGGCTGGAATTTTTGAAACCTTATCTTCATAACGCATAGCTCCGGTATGCGGAACATCATCAAAGGCCGAGGAGAGCGATCTGATGATGGCAAATTTACCTCCTTTTTTAGCCGTTAAAGCAGCAGCCGTTACTCTGTATTTAGCAGCGTCGCTGTAGCCTCTGAATGTTTCTACAAATGACTGGCTGAAAGGGTAGTTAAAGAATACGATCTTATCCTTTACTTGATCTGCCGGAAGTTTATCATATTCTTCCATTGATTTTACAATAATGATCTCGCCGGAAACATCTTTTCCGCCGGTACCTTCAGAATTTCCAAGGGAAAGCATCTTCAGATTCTTCCATTTTCCGTCAGCGGTTTTAATCTGCAGGGATTCTTTTCCGCGGGTCCAGACGGGAACCATTACTTCCTGAAGCCATACTTTATCAGCACCGGCATCACGGAGTTTCTGTTCTGCCCATTTTACAGATTTTTCATAAGCCGGAGAACCGCTTAAGCGGTGGCCGATATTTTTAGTCAAATCTTTAAGGTCTGTATAGCCTTTTCCGTTGTTCAGAATTTCTGTGGAAATTTTGCTGAACTGGACAGAATCTTCTTTGGACTGGCCAAAGGCAGCGATTCCGAGGAATAATAATGAAGTTCCAATTATCTTTTTCATAGTTTACCAATTTTTATCGATCATATAAATAAGCTGTGTCATTACCGCAGCACCGAGAAGCAATTCTCTGCGGTTGACTTTTTCAAAAGTATCTTCTTCCGTATGGTGAATGTCGAAATAACGTTGCGGATCAGGAACCAGTTCTGCGGTAGGAACACCCATTTCATGAAGCGGAGCAATATCCGACCCTGAATATTTACCTTCAAAATTATATACTCCGTAAGGCAGGAAGAGATTCATCCAGCTTTTGATCTGGTTTCTGTTTTTGTCATCCATTTCCAGTGAAATTCCTCTTGGAGAGAAGCCTCCTGCATCTGTTTCTATGGCAAAAAGATGTTTTTCATTGCTTTCTTTTACCTTTTTTCCATATTGCTTTCCGCCTTTGGTTCCGTTTTCTTCATTGACAAAACAAACAGCCCTGATGGTATGGTTATTTTTAAGGTCCAGTTTTTTAAATGTTCTTAAAACCTCAATGCTTTGTACAATTCCGGCACCGTCATCATGAGCACCTTCACCTACATCCCATGAATCCAGATGTCCTCCGACAACGATCACGCTCTGGTCCTTTTTTCCGGTAATCTCACCAATCACAGAATGGGAGAGTTTTTGACCTCTCATTCCACAGTTGGAATTAAGCTTGGCTATAATTTTTTTGTTTTTTAATAATGCTTCCAGCTCATCTGCGGTTGTGTTTCCGATAGTCACCGCAGGTACTTTGGAAACGTTGTCGTCATACCGCATATTGCCCGTATGAGGAACATCATCAAAAGCAGAAGATAAAGATCTGATGATGGCAAATTTTCCTCCTTTCTGAGCGGTCAGATTAGCTGCCGAACGTCTGTATGCACTGGCTTCCCGATAGGCAATAAAAGTTTGTACATGTGACTGATTAAAAGGGTAGTTAAAGAATACGATCTTATCCTTTACCTGATCTGCCCGAAGCTTGTCATATTCCTCTAATGACCTTACCATGATAATCTCGCCGGAGACATCTTTCCCGCCCGTTCCTTCAGAGTTTCCGAGAGAAAGCATTTTCAGCTTTTTCCACTTTCCGTCTGCGGTTTTAATCTGCAGGGATTCTTTTCCTCTTTCCCAGACCGGAATCATTACTTCCTGAAGCCAAACTTTATCCGCACCGGCTTCCCGGAGCTTCTGTTCTGCCCATTTCACAGATTTTTCATAGGCTTCGGTACCGCTTAAACGGTTTCCGATGTTTTTGGTAAGGTCTTTCAGTTCATTGTAAGCTTTCCCATTGTTCAGTATTTCCGTAGAAATTTTACTGAACTGTATCGAATCTTCTTTAGACTGCCCGAAAACAGCCATGCTTGTCATTAAAAGTGAAAGGGTGATGGTCTTTTTCATTTACCAGTTTTTATCAATCATGAAAATAAGTTGTGTCATGGCAACTGCTCCCAAAAGAAGTTCTCTCTTGTTCACTTTATCGAAAGTATCCTGTTCGGAGTGGTGGTAATCAAAATATCTTTGGGTGTCCACAACCAATTCAGCTAGTGGAATATCCAGCTTTTTCAGCGGAGAAATATCCTGGATCGCTTCAGTCTGGTCAAAATCATAAATACCGTAGGGAAGAAAATAATTTTTCCATTCGAAAATCTGTCTTCGTCTTTGTGGTGGCATATCTAATGAAAATCCTCTCGGAGAATATCCTCCTGCATCTGTTCCTAGAGCAAAAACATGCTTTTCATCTTTCTTTTTTACATAGGCTGCATACATTTCGCGACCTTGTCCTCCGTTTTCACTGTTGGCATACAAAACCACCCTTATCGTATGATTATTTTCAATGCCAAGCGCTTTGAATGTCCTTAAAACTTCAATGCACTGTGCAACACCCGTTCCGTCATCAATAGCCCCTTCACCGAAATCCCATGAGTCTAACTGTGCTCCTAAAACAATCACTTTAGAATCTTTTTTACCCTGAATTTCAGCAATAATATTCGGATTGGTAGTATCGCCTTTTGATTGTGCCGTCATATTCAGTTTGGCGGTAACTTTCTGGCTTTTTAATAGTTTTTCCAGTTCATCAGCGGATTTAACACCGATGGATAGAGCAGGAATTCTGACTTTGTCATCGGGTTCGTAATACACCATTTTTGCATGGGGTGTATCATCCGTAGCTGTTGTTAAAGACCTTATAATTAAAGCTTTTGCTCCGGTTTTAGCAATCACGGAAGCGGAAATTAATTTAGATTTTGCGGTAATTAAATATGAATCACTTGTATTAATGATCTTTGGGTCCATCGGAAGATTAACGAAAACAATTTTATCTTTCAATTGTTTAATGGACATAGCGTTGAGCTCAGAAGTTGAATTGATCAAAACAATTTCCCCTGTAAGGTCTTTCCCGCCTGTTCCTTCGGAATTCCCGAAAGACAGCATTCTGATATTTGTCCAGTCTCCATTCCCGGCTTTTATCTGCAATGATTCTCTTCCTCTTATCCAGACCGGGGCTTTGGCTTCCATTCGCCAGATCATATCAATGCCGATCGATTTGAGCTTTTTTTCAGTCCATTCCACTGCTTTCATATAACCGGGAGTTGCACTGAAACGGGAGCCTATTCCTTTGGTAAGTTCGCCAAGATTTTCATAAGCGGTACCATTGGTCATCACTTCATCGGAGATTCTTCTGAATTCATCATGGTAGTTGAATTTAGCCACGGTTGTTTTTTTTACCGGTTTTTTCTGTGGCTTTTTTTGAGAAAATAAAAATCCACTCAAAAAGAGTGGAAGTATAATGAAGATTTTTTTCATTTTTTATTTACCTTTCTTTTTCCGAAGATAAAAGTAGGGAAAATTTAGGAATTTATTAAGGTTTCATATCATACATTAACAGAGCTGTAACCAGTTTCGGTTCAATAAATGTACATTTTGGAGGCATGCTGAGTTTCAGATCCGAAATTTTAATCATATCATTGAAACTCACCGGATAAATGCCAAATCCTACTTTACCTTCACCATTGTCTATTTTTTCCTTTAAAAAGTTAATTCCCTGAATGTTGGACGTCCCTTTTATATAGGAAATCTTTTCAGAGCTGTCGGAATTTTCTATTTTCAGGATATTCTTGAAAATGTATTTGTCCAAAAGATGGTGGTCGAGATTATCAAGAGACATTTCTGTAGATCGAAGATCGTGTTTTACGTGTAAGGAGTAGAACTTACCGTCCAGGTACATCGAAATGTGGAATTTCTGTGAAGGGAAATAAGGGGTCTCACCTTTTTCATGGATCAGGAAATACTGGTCCAGTTCTTTTAAAAACTCTTCGCTGGAAAGTCCGTTAAGATCGGATAGTATTCTGTTGTAATCATGGATTTTGATAGATTGGTTGGAGACGATAAAGCTGTATACAAAATTATAAGCCTCGGTACCGTTATGCCTTTTATTCTTTTCTTTGTGATGCTTTGCATTCAACGCTGTGGAACCGATCCTGTGGTGACCGTCGGCAATGTAGAAAGAATCAATCTGGTCAATTACTTCCTTGAACTGCTGAAGTTTCAGACGGTTGTCTATTCTCCAGATTTTATGTCTGATCCCGATAGAATCAACATGGTTGAAAATAGGAACGTTCTTTTCTTCATGGTTCATCAGAAGCTCAATCTTGGAATTGGAAGGGTAGGTAAGCAGTACCGGTTCGGCCTGCAGACTTACTTTGTCCAGATAATGGGCCAGTTTTTCCTTTTTCTGGGGAATGGTACTTTCATGTCTTTTGATCTTTCCGTTCCAGAAATCTTCAATACTTGCTAATCCAAGCAATCCTCTGAAAACCTGTTTGTTGGGATAAATTTGCTCATAAAGATAGTAAGCAGAACTGTCCTGAACGAGTTTTTTCTCTTCAAGAAGTTCTTCAAATGTTGAACGGATCTTTCTTAAATTCCGGTCAATATCTTTAGATTTACTTACAACATAGGGTTTAATCATATTGATGTAAGTATTTTCAACTTGAGCTTTCTCTGCAATCTCCTCTTGGGTGAAATTGTCCAGCGGATGGGTAGGGAAAGTGCTCTCAAAGTCTTTATGAGGTCTTATTCCACGGAAAGGTTTAAAAACAGGCATATTTTATCGTATAGTTTCTTTTTGTAACTTAATAATTTGTTCTGCAAGTTCCGCACCGATTTTTTCCTGTGCATCTACAGTGTTTCCGCCTACATGAGGAGAAAGGGATAGTGCGGGGTTCATCAGTAAAGGTAACTCAGGAGTCGGTTCATTCTCGAAAACGTCCAGCGCTGCCCCTGCTACTTTTTCAGATTCTATGAAATCTATAAGGGCTACCTCATTGATTACACCGCCCCTTGCAGTATTCACTATGTAGACTCCGTCCTTCATCTTTTCAAACTGGGGCGTGTCTATAATATATTCATTTGTTTTGGGCGTATTGATGCTGATAAAGTCTGTATCTTTAAGAAAAGCATCCATATCATTGGTGGAAGTGATTTCAAAGTTTAAGGTCTGCCCATCAAAAAAATCAAGGGTAAGAGTTTTTGTTTTAGGATTTCTTGTCAGTACTTTAACCTTCATTCCCAAAGCAATTCCCATTTTCACAACTTCCTGGCCAATGCTTCCAAAGCCGATTACTCCAAGTGTTTTTCCTGAAAGTTCATAGGCTTTGCTGAATGACTTTTTCATAGCCTCAAAGTGGGTTTCCCCTTCCAATGGCATCAGGCGGTTCGATTCGTGAAGGAATCTTGCCAGTGCAAAAAAATGTCCGAAAACAAGTTCAGCAACCGATTTTGAGGATGCATTTGGGGTATTGATTACTTTTATGCCTTTACTTTTGGCATAGTCCACATCAATATTATCCATTCCTATACCGCCACGTCCGATAATTTTCAGGCTGGGGCAGGCATCGATCATCTCCTGTCTCACTTTCGTAGCACTTCTTACAAGGAGGATATCCACGTTATTTTCGTTGATGAAATTAATAACATGATCTTGTGCCACCCTGTTGGGCAGGACGTCAAATCCTGCTTCCTTAAGTGCCAGTTCTCCTGTTCTTGAGATTCCGTCGTTTGCTAAAACTTTCATGTATTATTTAGATTTAAAGATTGAAAAATTCTGATTTTTAAAAATTTTAAATCGGGTCGCAAATTAATAAATTTTAATTAACTGCTATCATCTTTCAATCTTTGAATTTTTTAATGCTAAAAATTATTTAATAGATTTCATTACATCTACCAGAACCTGCACACTTTCAATAGGTAAAGCGTTGTATAAACTTGCTCTGTAACCGCCCAGACTTCTGTGGCCGTTCAGTCCGCTGATTCCTGCTGCTTTCCATGCATTGTCGAATGCCTCTTTTTTGCTTTCGTCTGTCAGTTTGAAAGAAACATTCATTAAAGAACGGTCTTCTTTTACGCAGAAGGTTTCGAAAAGAGGATTGCTGTCGATCTCTTCATATAATAGTTTTGCTTTAGCTTCATTTCTGATTTCAGCTGCTGCAATTCCTCCATTTCTTTCAAGATACTGTAGGGTAAGAAGGGAAGCATACACAGGGAAAACCGGAGGGGTATTGTACATGGATTCTTTGGAAATATGCTGGGAATAATCCAGAATAGAAAGCATGTTTTCTCTTCCTGTTTTTCCAAGGATTTCTTTTTTGATAACCACCAAGGTAACTCCTGCAGGCCCCATATTTTTCTGAGCACCAGCATAGATCAGGTCAAACTTGGAAAAATCCAGCTGTCTTGAGAAAATATCTGAGCTCATATCACAAACCATCAAAGTATCCACATCCGGAAAAGATTTCATCTGAGTTCCGTAGATGGTATTGTTAGATGTGCAATGGAAATAATCATATTCTGAACCTACCGTATAGTTTTTTGGAATGAATGAGTAATTTTCTTCTTTGGAAGATCCTACTACATCTACATTTCCTAATTTTTTTGCTTCCTTAATAGCTCCTGCCGCCCAGGTTCCCGTATCCAGATACGCTGCTTTACCGCCTACTTTTAAAAGGTTGTAAGGAACCATTGCAAACTGAAGGCTTGCACCCCCACCTAAATAAAGCACTTCATAATCATCGCCAAGGTTCATCAGCCTTTTCACAATAGCACGGGCTTCGTCCATTACGGCAACAAAGTCTTTGCTTCTGTGAGAAATTTCAAGAAGGGATAATCCAATTCCGTTAAAATCTAAAATAGCTTCTGCTGATTTTTCAAAAACCTCCTGAGGTAAGATGCATGGTCCTGCGCTGAAGTTGTGTTTTTTGCTCATGTTTTTACTTTTTTGGTTGTGCAAGAACGGTAAGGACTTGCATTTATTTTTTGATATTTTACTGGATTATTTCAGATTTTTAGTTAAAAAAACCGCCTCATTATGCTGAGACGGAGCTTTTATTATTCACCGTGTAAGAATGCTTTTTTGTTAAGCAGGGTTTCTTCAGATTCTACGTGGTCTTCATCTGGCACACAGCAGTCTACCGGGCAAACAGCCGCACACTGAGGTTCTTCGTGGAATCCTTTGCATTCGGTACATTTATCTGTTACAATGAAATATACATCATCACTTACGGGTTCCTGTGGCGAATCTGCATCTACAGTAAGTCCTGACGGCATGGTTACGGTACCTGTAAGAGCAGTACCTTCAGAAGCTTTCCAATCTACGGCCCCTTCATATATTGCATTATTTGGGCATTCCGGCTCACAGGCCCCGCAATTAATGCATTCATCAGTTATTTTAATAGCCATCGCTAATTTTTTTTAAATTTGCACAAAATTACAAAATATTCCCCAATTTAAAAGTAATTATGAATATCGAAAATCAAGTTTTAGGACTTATTAAGTTAAGTGAGTATATAAAAGACTTTTTGGCAAAGGATCAGAAGGATTACAATGAGGCAGATCATGAGTTTGAGCTATTGCTTAAAAGATCTGAAATAGAGAATCCTTGGTTTACCATTGAAAATCAGAAATTTGCTCTTAAAGAATGGACGAATTTACTTACGCAGGAAAATATTAACAACTGGATCAGGAATTATTCCGTTTCCAGCACTCCGAAAAGAGTAGGATTAATCCTGGCCGGAAATATTCCTCTTGTCGGGCTTCATGATGTGATATCGGTTGTTTTAAGCGGCCATATTCCTCTAATCAAGCTATCTTCCAAGGACAGGCAGATGATTCCGTTTTTGTTGAAAGAATGGAATGAGCTGTCCGGTGGAGCTGTTCAGTTTGAGCTGGTAGAAAAATTGGAAAATTTTGATGCTGTAATTGCTACAGGAAGCAACAATACAGCACGTTACCTGGAATATTATTTTAAAGATCATTTGAATATTATCCGTAAAAACAGGACTTCGGTTGCCGTACTGGAAGGTAACGAGACTCCTGAAGAGCTTCAGCTTCTGGCCGAAGATATTTTCAGGTATTTCGGGCTTGGATGCAGAAATGTGACGAGGATTTTCATTCCGGAAGATTTTGTGATCGACCGTTTGTTTGAAAGCTTTTTAGGCTTCCAGGATATTATCAACCATCATAAATATGCCAACAATTACGATTATAACAGGGCTGTTTACCTTCTGAATCAGGATAAATTCTGGGACAATAATTTTGTGATGCTGAAAGAGGATGATAAGCTTTTCAGTCCGCTATCGGTAATCAATTTCAGTAGATACTCGTCATTGGAAGATGTAAAAAAATTCCTTGCTGAAAACGAAGAAAATATTCAGTGCATTGTGGCTAAAGACGAATTGGTAATGAATTCAATTCCTTTTGGTGAAGCGCAGCATCCCGCTTTGGATACGTATGCGGATAATGTAGATACGATGAAATTTTTGGAAGTGGTCTGATTTTCGTATCTTAACTCACTTATTTTACCAAATACCAAAAAGATTATGAAAAAAATATTTTTAGGACTTACAGTGCTTGCCGCGCAGCTGATGTTTGCTCAGAAAGTGACAGGAGTAAAGGTTGAAAAAGTCCAGAAAGAGGTTCCGGCACAGCTGGATAAGGAAAAGGTTGCTTTATATAACGAGAACTTCCTGAAGTTTGTTGAAGCGCTTAAGTCTCCGGACCGTACAGGTGTAGACGCCCTTTTATCAGATAAAGTGAAGGCAATCGTTACAGATGATGTTCTGCAAAAAGTAAAAGAAGGTTTTGATATTAATAAAAAACTTGAAATTTTAAGTACAGGATATCATAAACTGATGGACGGTTCCAACCTTCCAAGCATTCATTACAAATATGCAGGGGAATCAAAAGAGGTGATTATGGCTGTATTTGAAGAGGATGGAAAAATTCTTGGTGTAATGCCGGCCAAAAAGACAAAATAATGAATATTCAAAACAAAATTAAAAAATACTAACTATGATGACAGATGTCCTGGTTGCTCACTCCTCGGAAGTGGAAAAAGCAGCTTTTTACAGAAAAACTTACTTACATGTCGCTTTATCCATCCTTGCATTTATCGGTGTTGAAACTATTTTACTGAAAACCGTTCCGGTAGAGGTTATTGCGATGATGTTCGGGCAGAAATATACCTGGCTGCTCATTATCGGGGTTTTCTGGCTGGCTTCCATGCTGGCTTCCAAGTGGTCGCTTTCCCAGAGCAGAACGACGCAGTATTTCGGATTAGGATTTTATATCGTCCTTGAGGCTGTAATCTTTATGCCTATGATTTATATCGCGGCTAATATGCAGGGTGGCGGAAATATTATTTTCCAGGCTGCTATGCTTACGATTGCTATGTTTGCAGGACTTTCTGCGGTGGCATTTACTTCTAAAAGAGATTTTTCCTTCTTAAGGAATATCATTATTATCGGAGGCTTTCTTTCGATAGGATTAATTGTAGCCGGTGCTATTTTCGGATTCAATTTAGGGCTTTGGTTTTCTGTAGGAATGGTTCTTTTGGCTTCTGCAAGTATTCTGTACGAAACAAGCAAGCTTAAAAATGTATATACTACCGGGCAGTATGTAGGAGCTTCCTTACAGCTTTTTGCATCAATTATGTTGTTGTTCTGGTATATCCTGAGAATCTTAATGAGCAGAAGAAGCTAGTTAATTGAAGATAGAAAGTGAAGTATGAAGAGTTATAAATTCTGATCTATCATAATAAAAAATCCCGGTGATAATTTCATCGGGATTTTCTTTAAACACAAATGTCACCAATGCTTTCACAAATATCACTAATAAGGAATAGGATTATTTGTGTCGTTAGTGAAAACATTTGCGCTATTAGTGTTTTAATTAAGTAGTTGAACAAAAAAAATCCCGGTAATATTCACCGGGATTTTAATTGAATTCCTTAATTATAAAGACAACGGCAACAGCATCAGCAATAGCATATTACGGAAGCGTTAAGACAAATGTTTAAATTGAAATTAAAGAATTGAGAAAATATAGTGTCGAGGAAAACCTCAGTAGTATTGTGGTCTGTAATCTTCGATTAAATCTTTAAATGATTCAATAAAAATTACTTGTCAATAGATCCTAAGACCTTCTGTGCAAAAGAATTCAGAGCATCTTTTTCGCTCATACCGTTCTGAACGCTGGCGTGTACTTCCAAAGCGCCACAGATGTTGGTGATCAGTTCTCCGGCTACATTCAGGTCTTCTTCACTGGTTCCTCTGAATTCGCAGAAGCTTTCTAAAACTTCCAGAGTTTTTTCAAGATTCTCCGGAGTCTGGTTCTGATAAAACTGTCTGATTACGGGTAATTTCATTACTGTATTTCTTTAAAAAGATTAATTAAACTCTCAGCCTGATTGCTTTGTACCTGGTTTACCAATTCACCGTTTTTAAAAACTGCGAAAGTAGGAAGGTTGTCAACGGTTGCCAGTTTTCTGCTTTCAGGAAGTTTTTCAGCATCTACATATAAGAATGGGATGTCTTCGTTTTCTGATGCCAGTTTTTTGAATTTAGGCTTCATGATTCTGCAGTTTCCGCACCATGTTGCCCCGTACTGAACAACTACTTTTTCATTGTCGTTTACGATATTCTGTAATGTATCTTCTGTTAATTCTGTGTACATGTTGTGATGTGTTAAATGAGATGATTTGATGATGTGTTATATGCCTGTGAGCAATTGATTTTTGCCCGGTCTGTAAAAAAGAATGAGATAATTTGAAAATGATCTGAAATAGTTCATCGGCAAATTATCTCATTGCCATATTAACACATTATTTTAGTTCTTAGCTAAATATTCTGCTGTAGAATTTCTGTCTGCTTTCATGGCATCTTTTCCTTCTTCCCAGTTGGCAGGACATACTTCACCGTGTTTCTGAACGTGAGTGTAAGCATCGATTAGTCTTAAATATTCTTTCACGTTTCTTCCTAACGGCATATCGTTTACAGACTCGTGGAAGATTTTTCCTGTCTCGTCAATAAGATAAGTTGCTCTGTAAGTTACGTTAGAACCTGTAAAAGTTTCTTCACCTTCTTCATTGTATTCAAAATCCTGATCTACGATTCCTAAAATGTTAGCCAGCTGTCTGTGAGTGTCAGCTAAAAGCGGGTAAGTTACCCCTTCGATACCTCCGTTATCTTTTGCAGTATTCAACCATGCAAAGTGTACCTCATTCGTATCACAAGAAGCACCGATTACTTTTGTGTTTCTTTTTTCGAATTCACCTAAAGCATCCTGAAAAGCGTGAAGCTCTGTAGGACATACGAAAGTGAAATCTTTAGGATACCAGAATAAAAGTACTTTCTGCTGGTTAGAAGTTGCTTCCTCAAGGATGTTGATTCTAAGATTGTCACCCATTTCAGACATAGCATCGATTGTTACATTTGGGAATTTTTTTCCTACTAAAGACATAATTTTCTGTTTTTATATTTAAATTTTCTTGTGCAAAGATATAAATATTTCATCTATCGAACAAATCAATATTGATAAATAAAATCTATAATTGTTTTTAATGGATTTAAAGGAAAAAAGCCCTGAAATCAGAGCTTTTTCTTTATGTTATACTATTTTTGATAATATCTATTATGAATTGAACGGAGTCAATACATCCTTGATTCGTTTCATCGCTTCTCTCAGGTCTTCCTCAGAAGCTGCATAAGAGAATCTGATACATTCCGGACTTCCGAAAGAAACGCCGCCTACGCATCCGACATGAGCATTTTCCAGTAAGAACATAGCAAAATCATCAGAATCTTTGATTTCCGTACCGTTCAGTGTTTTTCCGATATAATGGGAAATATCCGGGAAGAAATAGAATGCTGCTTTTGGAAGCAGTACTTTAAATCCTGGGATTTTCTTCATCAGATCATATACAAGATCTCTTCTTTTCTGAAATGCATCAATCATGTATCTGTATTCGGAAGGGTCTGTTTTTAAAGCAGTAATGGAAGCTCTCTGCGCCATTGTATTGGCCCCGCTGGTCATCTGTCCCTGGATCTTTTCACAAGCTTTTGCCAGCCATTCCGGACATGCAGAATAACCGATTCTCCATCCTGTCATGGCAAATGCTTTAGACATCCCGTTGATTACTGCAGTTTGTTCATATACTTCAGGAAACTGGGCAATAGATGTTGTTTTCGTTTCGTAGTTGATATATTCATAGATTTCATCCGAAATAATCGTCACATGAGGATATTTGGCGAGAACTTTCGCCATGGATTTCAGCTCATCATAGGTATAATATCCACCGGACGGGTTACACGGTGAGCTGAAAAGGATTGCTTTTGTTTTATCTGTAATGGCCTCTTCAAGCTGTTCGGCAGTTATTTTAAAATCTGTAACATAAGAAGTAGGAAGCATTACCGAATTTCCTCCCATCATTTTCACCATTTCATCATAGCTTACCCAGTAAGGTGCAGGAAGAAGTACTTCATCACCGTCGTTGATCACGGAGGCAAGTACATTTAAAATAGCCTGCTTAGCTCCGTTGGAAACACAGATCTGGGAAGGTTTATAGTCAAGATTATTATCTCTTTTTAATTTGTAGGCTACCGCTTCACGAAGCTCAAGAAAGCCGGGAACAGGAGAGTAGTGGCTGTAATTCTGGTTGATCGCATCAAAAGCGGCCTGCTTGATATTATCCGGAACATCAAAATCCGGTTCGCCAAGAGTAAGACTAATCACGTCAATGCCGGCGGCTTTCATTTCTCTTGCTTTGTTCGACATTACGAAAGTCTGTGAGTAACCTAATCTTTTTACTCTATCTGAAAGTTTATCCATATGATGTTTTTGAATTTAAACAAATATATAATAAAAACGTTTTGCCGGGAAATAAAAATGAGGCTGGAAAAAAGATTTTTGTCAGGTTTTAATTTAATGACTAGATTTGGAAATAACTGATTCAGTCTTTATTCAATAGTGTTTTAACAATACATCATCAAAATGCACAGAATTTTATTTTTATTATTAGCTTCTTTTTTCTCGGCTCAGAGTTACCGTTTTGTTTACGAATACAAAATGAAACCTGATGCAGCGAAAAAGGATTCCGTGGTGACAGATTATATGAATCTGGATACGGACGGAAAAAAATCTTATTTCTCTAATGCTGTAAAATACGAACGGGATTCTGCCTACAAAGTCGATAAAAGCTATCCTGCTTTTCTGAAAGGCAAGCATTACGACCGCAATTTGAATTATACCGTAGAAAAAGATTATGCTAAAAAAACAATTAATTTTTACGATAAATTTAAAAATGCTGACCTTGTTATAACAGAAAATGAGACTCCAAAATGGGCCATTGAGAATGAGTTCAGGAAAATCAATAATATGAACTGTCAGAAAGCAACAGCTTATTACAAAGGCAGAAAATGGGAAGCATGGTTTAGCAAAGATTTTCCGGTAAATGACGGTCCTTATAAATTCAGTGGACTTCCGGGACTCGTGTTAATGGTAAAAGATTCTGAAAATAATCATGTTTTCGATCTGGTTCAGATTAAAAAAATAACCGTTTTAAATACTTTTGTTCCCAGAAAGAATAAGTCGATAACCAACGAAGAATACAGGAAACTTCTCAAAGACTATATATTTTCTCCAGGAGAAGACATCGCAGGAATGAGCGTAGATTCCAGGGCAGGAAAAATGGAAATGCAGCTGAAAGACGGCTATATTGTACAGTTCGATTATACCGAACTTAAAAAGAGCGGGGCCAATATGGATGCCGTGATTGCCGAAAGACTCAGGTTAACCAATAACCCTATTGAAAAAGAATAAAAGAAATAATTAAAGACTGTCGGAAGCAGTCTTTTTCTTTATCCGAAACTTTAATCTCCGTATGTTTTGTATATTTAAACTATCGTAATGAATTTAGACTGATTGTATGAAATATTCTCTCTTTTTATTGCTGGCTCCTTTTGTTGCTTTTTCCCAGACACGGACAAAAGACAATGAAATAAAGAAATATGTATCCGAAGTGAGCTCAGATTCTTTAAAATCCTATATTAACAGCCTTGTTAGCTTCCATACCAGGCATACTTTAAGCTCGGTGGATGATAAAAATCAAGGAATTGGAGCTGCCAGAAACTGGGTGTTGGGAAAGTTTAAAGACTATTCAAAAAATTCAGGAGGAAGAATGGAGGTGTACCTGCAGCAAGAGGATATTCAACCTGATGGAAAAAGAGTGGATAAAGTTGCCAGTCTGGGAAATCCTGTAGCATTTCTGAAAGGCACAGACCCCAATGATAAAAGAATTTTCCTGATTTCCGCACACCTGGATTCGCGGGTCACAGATGTCATGAACAGAACCTCGTTTGCTCCCGGTGCCAATGATGATGGAAGTGGGGTAAGTGCTGTGATAGAAGCAGCAAGAATTCTAAGCAGGTCTTCTTTCACCGCATCTGTTATTTTCGTTACTTTTTCCGGTGAAGAACAGTCGTTGCTTGGATCTAAACTCTTTGCAGACAAAGCCAAAAAAGAAAACCTGCAGATCGAAGCAATCCTGAATAACGATATGATCGGAAACCCTGAAGAAGGAGAAACGGGAAAGATCAATAATCATACACTGAGAGTTTTCAGTGAAGGAATGCCGTATTGGGAACTGGATAAAAAAGCAATGAATATAAGAAACCTCGGGCTGGAAAACGATGGGGATTCCAGGCAGCTCGCCCGGTATATTAAGGAAATTGCAGAAGAATACGTGAAAGGGCTTGAAGTAAGGCTGATCTACAGAAACGACAGGTTCCTGCGCGGAGGCGATCATTCCAGTTTCGTTACTCAGGGATTTCCTTCTGTAAGGCTAACAGAATATTATGAGAATTATGACCGTCAGCATCAGGATATCAGGATGGAGCATAACAAACAGTATGGAGACCTTCCCCAGTATATTGATTATAACTATCTGAAAAGGAATGTTGCTGCAAATATTGCAGTTTTGGCCAGTCTCGCGAAAGCTCCCTCAAAACCGGAACAGGTAGAAGTAAAAGTAAAAGAACTTACAAATTCCACTTCACTGCAGTGGAAAAAGCCAAAATCCGGTTCGCCGGTTGGATATTATGTCCTGGTACGGGAGACAGATAATCCTTTGTGGCAGAAAAAGATTTTTACCAAAGAGCTTTCCATTAAAATCCCGCTTTCAAAGGATAATTATATTTTCGCAGTACAGGCCGTTAACCAAAGTGGAAACTTAAGCGTTCCTGTTATTCCGGCCATTGCAAGATAATATCACTTTATTGTTAAAGTTTCCCAGAGCAACTTCATTTGAATACAACGGAAATAAAACTTATTTTTGCAGATTATAATAATTCATATGGCAGCATCGTTACTATTAAAATACTTTCCTGATCTTACAGAGAAGCAGATCGAGCAGTTTTCCCAATTGGAGAAACTGTATAATGAATGGAATGAAAAAATCAATGTGATCTCAAGAAAAGATATGGAATCGCTGTATGAGAAGCATGTTCTACACTCTTTGGGAATTGCGAAAATAATGGAATTTACGCCGGGAACAAAAGTTCTGGATATTGGAACCGGAGGCGGTTTTCCGGGAATTCCCCTGGCGATCCTTTTTCCGGAAGTGGAATTTACCTTAATTGATTCTATCGGAAAGAAAATCACGGTTGTAAAAGCAGTTGCAGAAGGCATCGGGCTGACGAATCTGACAGCCATTCACGGAAGAGCTGAAAAAGTGAAAGAAAAATTCCATTTTGTAGTGAGCAGAGCAGTAACCCAAATGCCTGAATTCCTGAGATGGCTGAAAGGAAAGTTTGAAAAAGAACAATTTAATCCCAAACATAACGGAGTTTTATATTTAAAAGGCGGCGACCTTGCTGAAGAGCTGGCCGGAATTAAATGTGAAATCTTCAACCTTAAAAACTATTTTGATGAAGAATTTTTTGATACTAAAAAAGTGATTTATGTATCAAAAGGCAATTTTAACTCTTGATTTTTTAAAATTAAGTTATAATTTTTGCTGAATTATTATTGATAATCAGTAAATTTAAGGTTATGAAAAAACTTTTAAGTATTGGATTTTCTGTATTGTTTTCAGGGCTGGTTTTTGTCTCCTGTGAAGACGATGATTACCAGACCGTGCAGTCCATAGGAAAGATCAGGATCGACAGTGTAAAGATCATGAAAGATACCATGGACGTTTATTCCATACAGAGCATTAAGACGTACTCTACCTATTCGTCCCAATGTGAGGGGTTTTACGGATATGATTACATTCACGACAGCAGTCTGCAAAGATCTGTTATTGCTTATAAATATACTACAGAAGGACCTTGTACTCAGGAAACCCATGTAGCAACCAGCCAGATTAAATTTAACCCGCGCCAGACAGGAACCTATACCTTCAGATTCTGGAACGGCAGCAACAGCTGGATCACCAAAACAATTGTAGTTGAATAATAATGAAATGGATTTTGCTTGGCTTATTTCTCTTTACAAATGCACTTTTCGGACAAAAAATAATCTGGAAGGAAGATCGCAAACTGGTCTGGGATAATTTTAAGAGCGCAGTAAGCAGAAAAAACAATTCGGATGTGATTGCCTATACTCATTGTGGATGGGAGTATTCCGTTGTGAAATCCACCAATCCAAAATCGCCGGTTAAAATTGAGATTACCGCCATCTTCAATGAAGACAGATCCTGGAAAGATGTGAAAAGGATCAATGATTATGTGCTGCTGCATGAGCAGAAGCATTTTGATATTGCAGAACTTTTTGTCAGAAAATTCAGGAAAGAAATAGCAGAAAAGATCAAAACCTCCGGTGATTACAATAAAAATTTTAGTGCGGTTTACAGCAAGATATCCAACGATTACAAAAATTTTCAGATGTCCTATGATAAAATCACAGAACATGGGATGAATAAAGAAAAGCAGGCAGAATACAATGCCCTCATTGCTGAAGAACTGGACAACTTAAAAAGCTATAAAGCCTCTTGAAATTCCTCAATAAAATAATCAGCGAACTGCTGGCCCAAAACCCGGATCTTTCGGAGTTCAATATTGTTCTGCCCGGAAAGCGTCCCATCGTATTCATCAGGCAGATCCTGGAAGAAAATAATTACTCAGGATTCCTCCCCAATTTTTTTACCATAGAAGAACTGATCGATAGGATTGCAGAAAAACAACCGGTTCAGGGAATTTCCCTGTGGCTTTTTGCCTTTGATGTTTACCGCAGCCTTGGGCTTATCCCCAAGGATGATTTTTCGGACTTTTTAAAATGGTTTCCGACTCTGCAGAAAGACTGGGACGATATTCTGAAGTTCTCCGAAAGTGATGATGCCGTACTGCAGTATATGTTTGATGAGGAGAGGATCAAGGAATGGGCACAGGACCTGGGTGAAGACGATGATGTTCCCCGTAAAAAATTCCTTAATTTCTGGCAGAATATGAATGTTTTTCTTCCGGCTTTAAAGAAAAAATTGCAGGAAAAGAACTGGGCGACTTCCGGAATGATCCATGAAACGGCGAAAGCAAAGATTGCAGGATTTGCTGAAGGTACTTCCGAGCATTTTGTATTCTGTGGCTTTAATGCCTTTACGCCGGTAGAAGAAAAGCTGGTAAGAAATCTGCTAAGATGGAATAAAGCGCAATGTTTCTTTCAGGCAGATCATTATTATTTCGATGATGAAAGACAGGAAGCCGGAAAATTCCTCAGAAACCACAAAATGTGGAAGGAATTTGATGATAACAGGGCTTTCCAGTGGATAGAAGATGATTTTAACCAGCCTAAAAACATCAAAGTCTATGAAGTTTCCGGAAATGTAACGCAAACTAAGGTGCTGCCTGAAATATTCAAGGAAATTGAAAATAAGACCTATTCCAATACAGCTGTGGTTTTATTGGACGAAAATCTTCTTCCTGCAAGCTTAGATGTGATGTACGGGGTTGAAAATCTGAATATTACCATGGGCTTTCCGCTGAAGAATCTTTCTTTTTCCAATGCGGTAAAACAGCTGTTCTATCTTCAGAAACAGCTGGAAAAAAATAAATCCTCCTATTATTACAGAGATATTTTTCCAATCCTTGAAGAGCTCCCGAAATCTGCTGAAGATGAGCTGATTATCAGTAATTTCAGAACAAAAGTAGAGGAGAGGAATATTGTTTATATATCAAAAAAGCTTTTAGAAGAACTTCTGGGCGAGCTTTCGTATTACGGGCTCCTTAAAAAAGCTGATCATACTGGTGTTTATCTCGATATGCTTATTGAGTTTTGCCGGCAGATTAAATGGCTGGACATAGACGATATCCAGTACGAAAATGTTTCCCATTTTGAGAATGCATTCAGGATTATTAAAAACCAGCTTAGTCCGTATGATTTTGAGATTAAAATGGAAACGCTGGAAATTCTTATTAATCAACATGTTAATTCGGAAAGTATAGATTTTCAGGGGGAGCCGCTCCGCGGACTTCAGATTATGGGGCTTCTGGAAACCCGTCTTCTGAACTTCGAAAATGTTATTATGCTTTCTGTGAATGAAGGAAAGCTTCCTTTGGGGAATTCTCAGAACACTTACATTCCGTTTGATATCAGAAGATATTTTGACCTTCATACGTTCCTGGAAAATGACAGTATCTATGCCTATCACTTTTACAGGCTGATCCAGGATTCCCAAAATGTTCATCTTTTGTACAATGCTCTCAGTTCAGGGGTAAATACCGGGGAGAAAAGCAGGTTTATCACCCAGATCGAAATGGAGAGTTCTCATCAGATAGAGCATCTTATTATTGAGAATTCTTCAGAGCCTATTGTTTCGCAGCCGATAGAAATTCCTAAAACTCTGATTGTGTTGGAAAGACTTCAGAAATGGAAAGAAAAAGTTTCGGCTTCCCACCTTACCAGCTATCTTTACAATCCTATTGATTTTTACCTTTCGAAGATATTAAAGACCTCCGAAACGGATGAAATAGAAGAAGAGCTTTCGGTAAAAAATTACGGAAATCTGGTTCATTATTCACTTCAAGAAGTATATGAAATACTTAAAGGTAAAGTTTTAAAAGAAAAGGATTTACAGAATTCAATTAAAGAAATAGATCAATATATAAATGTTGCCATTGAAAAGCTGAAGCACCAGCCTGAATTCTACGAAAAGGGCATGAATTATATCCACAGGGCTATTGCTAAAAAAGTAATTGAAAACGTCCTGAACCATGATCTTCAACTGGTGAAAAGTGGAAATACTTTAGAGATTTTAGACATTGAAAAAAGGTTTGAAAACGTAGATTTCTATCTTGACGGCAGTGACAAAATTTCTTTCTTTGGGTTTATTGACAGAATAGACCGTCTCAACGGAACGCTGAGAATTATCGATTACAAAACAGCAAAGATCAAAAATCTTACGGTAAAAATAGATGAAACTAATGTCGCTGAATATTTCCATAACAGTGAAAGAAAGCAGGCCCTGCAGTTATGTATTTATCATTACGTGGTTCAAAACCTTCCCGAATTTTGGGGTCTTCCAATAGAAACAGGCATCTGGAGTTTTGCAGAAGCTAAAAAAGGCGTGGTTTCCCTGCAGTTTGAAAAGGGAGACATTGATGATGCCATGCAGTCTGTAAAGAACCTTATCCTGGAAATTTTAAATCCGGATCTCAGTTTTATTGAGAATGTAAAACCTTATTCCAATTAAAAAATGCACTCCATTACTGAAGTGCATTCAATCAATTTGAAATGAAGAATATATTATGAAACTTTGTTATAATTTGACTTTCTTATTGACTGTTTTTCCATCGGAGGTAATCATTTGAACGACATAAACTCCTGATTCTAAATTATTTGATCTGAATTCCGGCTTATTGATATCCTGCTTAAGGATCAAGGCACCGGAAATACTGTAAATGCTAATATTTTTGATACCGTTATCTGCTTTTGCAATAATCTGGCGGTTTTGCGTAAATACTTCGGTTTTATTGGCTAGTGGCCCACCAGTCAATGCTTTTTTGAACTGCAGATTATAGAATTGAGTGACAATTTCAAAGATATTGTTTTGATTATCAATGTCTTTCATGTCAATTCCGCCGTCTTTGCTGTATTGTTCGTTGGAGACTGATTTCAGAAGCTTTTTGTTACCATCAAAAATATTAACCGTCATAAGCTCTTCCTGAGGAATTTTAAGTTTTATAATTTGATTGTTTTCAGACTGTACGACCTCATTTTCAGGGACTTCTATTGGTGTATTCTTGACGTAAGGAATTAATTTCTGGTTATTGTTTTCCTGTACTTTTAAAAGGTAAACTCCGTCTTTTAAAGCAGTTAAGCTATTTTCCGTTGCTGATTTGTTTGCTGCTTTCTCCTGATTGAAATCTGTGATTCCCACCAGCTGCATATTGCCAAGATCCGGTTTTAGCTGGGAAGAATAAAGTGAATGAGCTTGTGGCTGGCTGTTTTGCTGTTGTTTCGAAGTCAATATAGCCCATTCGTTCAGAAGTCCTCCGCTTCTGAGTGTATTGAACTTTGCATTCGATGCAAGAGTGAAAGGGACAATTCCTCCCACATGTCCTAAAGGTCCCCAGTAAAAAGAATCCAGCTTATATTTGTTAAGGTCCCACCAGGCATAATATCCACGTTGAACGTCAATGGTTTTAGAAGTATTTTCCGGTGGTATAGCCAGGTCAACAGTCGAATGCCCCAGGGTCATCGGTGTTTTGTTGTACCAATCGTATACATCTTTAGGTTTCATGCATCGTCTGAGGTTGTTATTGGGATTATTGGTTACATCATTCACAAAATTCTGAGTGAAAAGATTCCTCCAGATAACCGGGCCCCAGAGAAGACCTCCGTTATCCTGAACCACGTGGTAGTTATATTTATCAAGATATTCAGGTGAAATCACTTCTGAAATGCTGGTATTATACGTTTTGTAACCTGTATTGTTACAGGTATGAAGAACATTGGCAAGGAATGAAGTAAACGGGTAAAAATCCTTTTCCAGAACTCCTTTATTCAAAGTAACTCCTGAAAAGTCATAAGGTCCGTCACCCATGTAAGCGTATTTGAATTTCAGATTGGTAGGGTTGGTGGTATTCAGGGTCTTTAAAGTAGACATAGCCGCATGGGCTCCCTGAGAATAACCCGCCAGAAAATATTCATCATATCTTTTTACGCCTAACTGCCCCAAAACCTTATTGGCTGCCGTTACAAAGTCTATTGTAGCCCCTGCTTCCGTAGCTGCATCTACATAGGGGTGAACTCCGTCTCCGCTTCCCATCCCCACATAATCAGGAGCCATGAGGATGTAGCCGTTGAGGACATAAGACAGTTCCACTACAAATCCGGCTGTTAAGGCTCCTTTAAAGTTGGAAGGAACATTATTTCTGCTGTCGGTAGTTCCATGATCAGAAACGACCGTAGACAGTTTAAAATTGACATTGGGATACATCAGAAGCCCGGTAGCTTTTACTAAAACATTCTTTTCGTTTTTGGTATAATACGTTATTTTGTATCCTTTCAATCCTACATTGAATCCGTTGAGATAACTGACGAAGTCCGGTGCGTTCTGGTCACCAAGATTATTAGCGATAAAATTAGCTACTCCTTGCGGAGTGAGGTCTAATTTCTGTTCAAAGCTGGCAACGTCTCCTGCCTGCTGGGCAAAAAAGAATGGAGCAGTAAAACCTAGTAAAAGAGCAGATAGTTTTTTCATATTAATATTTTTTGATGAGTTTAAATTAAATATTTTTAATAAAATCTTATTAATATTAATACATCAATAATTATTCACTGAATATAAGTTCCCTGCAAAGTGAGTAAAAATAAGGAGTCCGGCCATTCGGCCGGACTCCTCTTACTATATTTTAAGCTTTATTTAAAAAGCGTTAATACCTGTGATATCTAAACCGGTAATCAATAAGTGAACGTCATGAGTACCTTCATAGGTGATTACAGATTCAAGGTTAGCAGCATGTCTCATCATCGGGAACTCGCCCATGATTCCCATACCGCCCAGGATTTGTCTGGATTCTCTTGCAATATCAATAGCCATTTTCACGTTGTTACGCTTAGCCATTGAGATCTGTGCAGGACTTGCTTTATGGGCATTTTTAAGATTTCCTAACTGCAGGCAAAGCAATTGCGCTTTTGTAATTTCGGTTAAGAATTCTGCCAGTTTCTTTTGCTGAAGCTGGTAAGAACCAATAGGCTTCCCGAACTGCTTTCTTTCCTTGGAATACTGAACAGCCGTACAGTAACAGTCAATAGCAGCACCGATTACGCCCCATGAAATTCCATATCTGGCTGAATTTAAACAAGATAAAGGTCCTTTTAATCCTGTTACTCCCGGAAGTAAGTTTTCTTTAGGAACTTTTACGTCATTAAATACCAGTTCTCCTGTTTTTGATGCTCTTAAGCTCCATTTGTTATGCGTTTCAGGAGTGGTAAAACCTTCCATACCTCTTTCAACAATCAGTCCCTGTACTTTTCCTTCTTCATTTTTTGCCCAAACTACTGCAATGTCGCACAGTGGGGAATTGGTGATCCACATTTTAGCACCATTCAGCAAATAGTGGTCGCCCATATCCTTGAAATAGGTTTCCATAGAACCTGGATCAGAACCGTGGTTAGGCTCAGTAAGTCCGAAAGAACCGATCATTTCTCCTGCGGCAAGATGAGGAAGGTATTTTCTTTTCTGCTCCTCAGAACCGAATTCGTTGATCGGGAACATCACCAGCGAGCTCTGTACCGAAGCGGCAGAACGTACTGCAGAATCTCCTCTTTCAAGTTCCTGCATAATCAAACCGTAAGAAATCTGATCTAACCCTGAACCACCGTATTCAACAGGAATATATGGACCTAAAGCTCCAATCTTTCCCAATTCTTTCATTAAGCCCGGAATATCTGTATGATTTTGTGCGGCCTGATCAATCTGCGGCATTACAAAACTTTCCACCCAATCTCTTACCGATTGACGGATCAGTTTGTGTTCTTCAGTAAGTAAAGCATCAATTCCGTAATAGTCTGGAATGCTTGTAAGAGGATAATATGACATGATTTTTTGATTTGCCTAAAAGTAATACTTTTCGCCGGTTTGAAAAATTTTTTTGCAAATCTTTATTGCCTTTGATTTTCAGTGAGATAAATGAAAACAGGCAAGGTTTAAGTAAAAACAGGGCTTTTTAAGCCTCCTCATCATTGGAGATAGGATACTGGTTGGCAGCATTGTGTATTTTACTTTTGAACTTATACAGATACGGAGCTTTGTTGGCAGACCCGTCGTATAGTTTTTCCAATCTGTCCAGGATATTTAAGCTTAATATCTTACGCTGGAAATTATTTCTTCTGAATTTTTCTCCCAAAATAGTTTCATACAAGGATTGAAGGTCTTTCATGGTAAATTTTTCAGGAAGAAGATTACTGGCTGCCACCTCGGTATTGATATTCATCCGCAGGTATTCAAGACCGGTTTCTATAATCCTGTCGTGGTCAAAAGCCATTTTGGGAAGTTTGTTTACTTCAAACCATTCGCAGCTTTCGTTAAAGGCATCCGGAAAAGTATTGGCAATGGAAAAATCAATAAGGCTGCAGTAAGCTACCGTAATGAACCTTTGGAAGATCCAGTGGTCTTTCGGAACTTCAATTCCTTTGTTATTGAGAAGAATCTGGTGTACATTATTCTCTGTTCGGTCTATTCTCCCGAATGTGTGAAACTGTTTAAGGAAAAGGTCTTTAAGGTGGGTTCTTTCATACAAAACCCTGGCTGCCGCTTCACGGAGATCTTCATCATTGAAAACAAAACCACCCGGCAGAGACCACAGATCCAGGTCATGATATTTCAAAAGAAGAACTTTCAAAATATTATTGTGAAAACCAAATATGGTACAGTCAACAGATACATGTGCTACAAAATCTTTTGTATCAATAAGTTCCTGAAGTGTTTCTTTATTTTTGGTTTCTTTGATTTTCATGGCATAAAAATAAAATTATTTTCTATAATTTCTTTGCTGTCAACCTAAAATATACCAAACTTACTGTAAAAAGCACTGAAACAGCCAGTAAGATATACAGAGGATAGTAATTTAGCAGCTGTTTTCCAAACAGAACAGCCATAATAATAGAACTGACAGAGCTGCCTAGTGACGAAAAAATAACAATTAGGGATGTAAACAGGTTTATTTTTTCTTTGTCAATTTTGGAAATCATTTTTGAATTGATGACAGGGTAGAGTGGTGCCAGAAAAAGTCCGATGACTGGAAATAAAAACAAAATAATGCTGGAATTTACAGAATCAAAATACTGGATTCCTAAAATGATCATCAGCACCCCAATAATTAAAAAAAGACACAAAATATAATATCTTGACAACGAAAACCTCTGGATGATATTGGCAGTAAGCGTTCTTCCCGCATAAGAAAAAAGAGCAAGAAAGGAAGTGGCCTGCAAAGCAAAAAAAGAATTGACGTTCAGATGATTTTTATAGAATGAAGGCAACCACGAATTAAATCCCTGTTCCACAAATACAATGAAAAAGATGACAAAGAGAAATACAACCGTTGCCGGTTTTACAAATGCTGAGAGTTCAGAAATAAGGCTTTTGCTGTCCTTTTTTTGAGTTTCCGAAATATTCAGCTTTGAAAATAAAAATATTGTTACGACACAAAGTACAGATATAGATAGGAACCCAAATTTCCAGTATTCTGAGTAACGGCTGGAGATCAGCCATCCGAAACCGGTATTCACCACAAAAATACCAACCATAAATGAAGCCTCGACACTGTTCATCATTTTGGCAAGAGACTTTTCATCTGAAATATTATTACGGATAATCCCGAAAACACAAATCTTTCCCACAGCAAAGCAAGTCCCGATAATGGCAAACCATACCTTATAAAACCAGAAATCTTCTATAAACGGAAGGAAACACGAAGAGATTCCCACAATGACCAAAGCTGAAATCAATGCTTTTTTAGTTCCGGTTTTGCCAATAAAATTCACTGCGAAAAGAGAGATAAATGCAATAGGAAGATCCTTGAACGATTCCAAAAAACCTAGCTTTTCATAAGTGATATTAGCTTCCGAAAGCTGAAGAATGACAATGCCCATGCAGTTCAAAACCATTGAAAAAATAAGAAAGGTCAGTTTTAAAGGAAGTGAGATTCTGGAAAGCTTGGCTGTCATTTTGGGAGATTTTTTTATTGTTTTTTTATGATTTTTTTATGAATTATGAAGATAAAATAGCGCTTTCAGCCCCCAAAAATAAACGAAAAATTAAAATAATTGTGAATACAATGTTAATTATTTAAAAAAAAATATATTTTTATTGTCTCAATTTGAGAATTAAAAAACTAACTGTATATGAATCGAAGAATATCAAGAAGTCTGGGATTGGTTGCCGTGCTGTATTTTACAGCCAATTTTAGTGCACAGACCAGCGTAAAGGACACTGTTCCGAAAGAGAATAAAATCGAAGAAGTTATCGTGATCGGTTACGGAACACAGAAAAAGAGTAATGTGACCGGAGCTATTGCAAGTATTAAAGCAAGCGATATAGAAAACATTCCGGCAGGGAAGCCTGAGCAGGTGTTGCAGGGTAGAGCTGCAGGGGTTTCCGTCGTAACAAATTCCGGACAGCCCGGTGCTGCTGCTACAGTAAGAGTACGTGGGATTACCAGCTTTGGAGCGGGAAGTAACAGCCCTCTATGGGTAGTGGATGGTATTGTGGTAGATAACATTGGATGGCTGAACCAATCAGATATAGAAAGTATGGAAGTACTTAAGGATGGAGCATCATCAGCTATCTATGGGGTTTCTGCCGCAAAAGGGGTAATTCTGGTGACGACAAAAAAAGGGAAAAAAGGAAAACTCAGTCTTTCTTATAATGGGTTTTATGGATTTTCAAACACTTCCAAAAAACTAGATCTTTTAGATGCTACTCAGTATGCAAACATCATCAATGAAGGTTTCATCAATGACGGGCAGGCACCGAGATATGCCAACCCTGCCTCTTTTGGAAAGGGAACAAACTGGCAGGATGCCATCTTCGGAACCGGCGAAAAATCTTCTCATGAGGTGAGTATTACCGGAGGTAACGAGAAATCAACCTACTATACATCGTTCGGGTATTTTGATCAGACGGGTATTGTAATGAGTGATATTTCTTACTATAAAAGAATCAATGCCAGGTTTAATTCAACCCATAAGGTAACGGACTATTTAACCATAGGACAAACCTTTGCCTACACAAGAGTAAAATCACAGGGAATCAGTGCCAATGAGGAATTCGGAGGTCCGCTGGCTTCTGCCGTTAACTTAGATCCGACCACTCCGGTAGTTGTGACTGATTGGTCTGCCGTGGATCCAAGCGGTTACACCAACCCGTATATCATCCGTGATGAGAATGGTAATCCATACGGAATTTCCCGTTATGTAAATCAGGAAATGACCAATCCGCAAGCCTTCAAGCATATTCAGCAAGGGAATCATAACTGGTCTGATGATTTTGTAGGGAATGTTTTTGCTGAGCTTAAATTTCTTAAAAACTTCACTTTTAAAACAAGCCTTAACGGAAAGAAATCCTATTGGGGGAGCCGCACTTTTACACCGAAATATTATTTAAGTCCCAATTTTAGCAACACCAGCTTTAACAGCTTGAATAAAGTGGACGAAAATAAATTCGAGTGGAGTATGGAAAATACATTGACCTATCAGAATAAATTCGGTAATCATAATTTGAGTGTATTGCTCGGACAGGGAGTATATCGGTATAATATAGCAGGAGGAGCCAGCCTGACGTATACCAATTTGCCTGTTGATAACTGGCAGGATGCATCATTTAATTTTACAATTCCACAGGATGATATCACCGCTACGGGATGGGATGGTGTTCAGACCCGTAAAGCATCTTATTTTGGAAGAATTATTTATGACTATGCCGATAAGTACTTATTTACGGGAACAATTCGTAGAGACGGTTCATCAAAATTTGCCACGAATAAACATTGGGGGACTTTCCCTTCTCTATCTTTAGGATGGAATGTTCACAAAGAAGATTTCTGGCCTCAGAATAAAGTAATTAATAATTTGAAACTGAGAGGTGGTTATGGAGTTTTAGGAAATGATGAGATGGCGAATTTTCAATTTGCAAGTTTCATGGCTTCCGGAAGCAATTATACCACTGCAGGAAACAACATCATCATTGGTTATGCGCCAAGTACGCTGGAAAATCCGAGCCTGAAATGGGAACAGACCAGCCAGCTGAATATCGCTGCGGATTTAAAGCTTTTCAATAACTTCACTTTTACGGCAGACTGGTATAAGAAGAAAACATCGGATATCTTAAGACAGGTAAATATTCCGGGATATGTAGGAGTTCCTAATTTGCCTTGGGCAAACGTAGGAGATATGGAAAGCACAGGACTGGAACTTGAACTTGGTTATAAAAAGAATTGGGAAGACTTTACGATATCCGTTAATGGAAACTTTTCCGCTGTTAAAAATAAAGTGTTACGACTGGAAGATGATATAGATTATTTCAACCTTGCTTCTTTCCAGACGATGGGAGCGATTTCCAGAGTGGCAGTGGGGCAGCCGTACGGATCTTTTTACGGATATACGTATAGTGGGGTGTTCCAGAATCAGGCACAAGTTGACGCCTATGTCAATGCCAATGGAACCAAACTATTGCCTAATGCAAAACCAGGGGATTTTATCTGGCAGGACAATAACGGAGACGGTAAAATTGATGATAACGATAAAACGAATCTGGGAAGCTCAATACCGAAATATACTTTTGGACTTACAGTTAACCTGAATTATAAAAACTTTGATTTTATGGTATTTGCACAGGGACATGGTGGAAATAAAATTTTCCAGGGCCTAAGAAGATTGGATATGCTGGATGCCAATTACCAGACAAGAGTCCTGGATCGTTGGACCGGAGAAGGCTCTACCAATGAGAACCCAAGAATTACAAGAAACGACCCGAACCATAACTATTCCTGGATGTCGAATTATTATCTTCAGAAAGGAGATTATGTCCGTTTGAAAATTATCCAGTTAGGATATACACTTCCTCAGGATGTTACCAACCGTTTTGGAATGAACAAAGTAAGGCTGTATGTAACAGGAGAGAATGTCTTTACATTCACCAAATATACAGGTTACGATCCGGAAATCTCAGGAAGAAACAACTCCGAGCAAGATATAATAGGAGTTGACAGAGCTTACTATCCGCAAGCAAGAACATTTTTGCTAGGTGCTAATATCCAATTTTAATAAATGAATAAAATGAAAAATAAGAATTTTATATATAAAGGGCTTGCTATTACTTTTCTTACAGGCTTGAGTTTTAGCAATATTGCCTGTAGTGATTCCTATCTGGATGATGTAAAGAATTCAGGAAATTTTAATACCGATCTGTATTTTCAGAATGAGCAGCAGTCTTTCAGTGCATTGGTTTCTGTATATGATATTTTAAGAAAATATTCAGGAGGATTCGAAAATACAGTTACCTTTTTTAATGCAGGATCTGATGACTTTTATTCCGGAGGAGGAAATTCCAACGACGGAGCCGGCATCCAGGGAATGAATAATTATACCATTAATCCTAACACAATGCCTGCAAGTTACTGGAAAGACTTTTATCAGGGAATTGCACGTGCTAACCTGGTCATAGAAAGGGTTCCGGGGGCCACCATGGGTGAAGATGTTAAAAAAAGATTTATTGCTGAAGCCAAGGTACTCCGTTCGCTGTATTATTTCGAGCTGGTAAGAATGTTTGGAAATATTCCGATCGTACTTAAAACCATCCAGTTTGGTGATGATTATTGGAATATACCACAGGCAAAACCTGCTGAAGTATATGCGCAGATAGAAAATGATATGGTGGCCGCAATTCCGGATTTGATAATGACGGCCAGTGGTAATGACAGAGGTAGAATTACACAAGGGACAGCCAGAGCAATACTTGGAAAGATTTATCTTTATGATAAAAAAATGCCCCAGGCTGCAGAACAGTTTGCTGAAGTCAACGGAACTCCAGGAGGAACCAGCCAATACGGATATAAGCTTGTGGCAAACTATGCAGATCTGTTTAAGGTAGGGCCTGAAACAGCAGATCCATATAAGTTTTCAACAGAATCTATCCTGGAAGTAATGCATACCAACAAAGGAAATTCCGACTGGGGATTCTGGGGGCAGGGAAAAGATGAAGGGAACTCTATTAACGTAATGGTGGGACCCCGTTCTTATTCCTTAAAAAATATTCCCAATAATAATGCTCCGGACATCTATTCAGGATGGGCCTTCAATACAGTAACGGATAACTTCGTTAATTTCATGCAGGGAGATCCAAGGCTAAATGTTACCGTTTTCAATGCAAAACAATTGGTAACCGATGGGAAAATTTCTTACAGTCCCGCTTTTGCAGACACCGGATATTTCCTGAACAAATATTTGCCTACAAACGATTTGAAAAGCTCACTTCCAGGACCGGCAGAACTGAATTTCAGACAAAATTATATAGCCATAAGACTCGCGGATACTTATCTGATGGAAGCAGAAGCTTTAGGTGCCGCCGGAGGAAGAGCCCAGGCACTTTTAGATGCGGTAAGAGCAAGAGTGGGACTGCCATCAGTTCCTGTTTCCTTACAAGCCATTAAAGATGAAAGAAGAAGAGAGCTTGCAGGAGAAGGACACCGATGGTTTGATCTTGTAAGATGGGGCGATGCTCCTTCAAAACTGGCTTTCAAAGGATTTGTAAGCAACAAAAACGAAATTTTACCTATTCCGTTTAATGAATTGCCTAATACCGCTTTAAAACAAAACCCAGGCTACTAAAACATGAAGTTTCACAACTTATATAGTTTCTTTTTTAAAGGTACTGCGCTGCTTTGCGGCGTGGTACTTTTTCCTGTATCATGCGCTTCGGTAAATGGAAACAGGGAAAGTGAAGTTCAGTCCTGGCTGACCAAAGGTAATGAGAGTGTAAAATTACAGCAGCAGGCTCCCGTTAAATTTGTTAAAAATCCTAATAACTGGCAGAATATTGACATTGATGACACTCAAAAGTTTCAATATGTTGACGGTTTTGGATATACATTGACAGGAGGCAGTGTTGAGGTGATCAACCGGCTTTCACCCTCAAAAAGGAAAGCGCTTCTGAATGAACTTTTCGGAAAAGATGAAAATTCAATTTCCATAAGCTATCTTCGTCTCAGTATTGGCGCTTCCGATCTCGACGGGGAAGTTTTTTCCTATGACGATCTCCCGGAAGGTCAGACAGATCCTACGCTATCCAAGTTCAGTCTGGCAAGAGATAAAGATCTGATCGCTATGCTGAAAGAAATCCTTACGATTAATCCTGAAATTAAGATCATTGCAGCTCCGTGGTCATCCCCGGTTTGGATGAAAGATAACGGAAAATCCAAGGGAGGAAGCCTCAAGCCGGAATTTTATAAAGTGTATGCAGAATATTTTGTAAAATACATCCAGGGAATGAAAAAAGAAGGGATTGTTATCGATGCCATTACGCCTCAGAACGAACCCCTTCATCCCGGAAACAATCCGAGCCTGTATATGCCTTCCGAACAGCAGAGAGATTTTATTAAAGGTCATTTGGGTCCTGTTTTTAAAGCCAGCAACATTAAAACAAAAATTGTAGTTTATGACCACAACTGCAACAAACCAGAATATGCCCTTGATATTCTGAAAGATCCGGAAGCCTATCAGTATATTGACGGGTCAGCTTTCCATTTGTACGAAGGAAATATTTCCGCTTTAAGTACGGTGCATAACGCTTTTCCTGATAAAAATTTGTATTTTACCGAACAGTGGACCGGTTCAAAGGGAACTTTTAACGAAGACCTGAATTGGCATGTAAAAAATGTTATCATCGGATCTATGAGAAACTGGAGCAGTATTGCTTTAGAATGGAATTTAGCAAATGACCCTGAGTACAAACCCCATACAGATGGAGGATGTACAGAATGTAAAGGAGCAATAACAGTTTCCGGCCGTGAAAATTTCACCAGGAATGTTTCCTATTATATTATTGCACATGCTTCTAAGTTTGTGCCTGCAGGCTCACAGCGTATTGCCTCTACACAAACGGAAACCATTTCTACGGCAGCATTTAAAACCCCTGCCGGAAAAACAGTACTTATCGTTCAGAACACAAACTCTGCCGATGAAAACTTTAATATCAAATATAACGGAAAGACCGCTCCCGTAACCTTATCAGGAAATTCGGCAGCGACTTATGTTTTTTAATTTAATATCATGAAAAAAACTTATTTCTTACTTGCAGTTGCAGCATTGGGAATGAATGTCTGCGGACAGAAATCAATTGATCAGAAAGTGGCAGAACTGCTGTCTAAAATGACATTGGAAGAAAAAGTAGGGCAGATGGTCCAGTACAGTGGCTTCGAATATGCTACCGGGCCCCAGCAATCCAATTCTGCAGCGGTATTGGAAGAAATAAAAAAAGGAAAAGTAGGTTCTATGCTTAATGTAGCCGGAGCCGGTGAAACAAGAGCTTTCCAGAAGCTGGCTCAGGAGTCCAGACTGAAAATTCCTTTACTATTTGGTCAGGACGTGATCCATGGATACAGAACCACCTTTCCTGTCAATTTAGGACAGGCAGCAAGCTGGGATCTTGCGATGATAGAAAAATCAGAAAGAATAGCAGCCACAGAAGCTTCTGCTTACGGTATCCACTGGACTTTTGCGCCAATGGTCGATATCGCAAGGGATCCAAGATGGGGACGAGTAATGGAAGGCTCTGGAGAAGACACCTATCTGGGAACCCGGATTGGTCTGGCAAGGATTAAAGGATTCCAGGGCAAAGGTTTAGGAAGTCTTGATGCCGTAATGGCCTGTGCCAAGCATTTTGCAGCATATGGAGCAGCTGTGGGCGGAAGAGATTACAATTCTGTGGATATGAGTTTAAGGCAACTGAACGAAACCTATCTGCCTCCTTTCAAAGCGGCAGCTGAAGCAGGAGTAGCCACATTCATGAATTCCTTTAACGACATCAACGGAATCCCCGCTACAGCCAATGCATATATTCAGAGAGAACTTCTTAAAGGTAAGTGGAATTACAAAGGTTTTGTGGTGTCAGATTGGGGAAGTATCGGGGAGATGATTCCTCACGGTTATGCCAAAGATGCCGGTGAAGCTGCACAAAGAGCCATTCTGGGCGGAAGCGACATGGATATGGAAAGCCGTGTTTATATGGCAGAACTTCCAAAACTGGTGAAAGAAGGAAAAGTAGATGCAAAACTTGTAGATGATGCAGCAGGAAGAATTTTAGCCAAAAAATTCGAAATGGGCCTTTTTGATGATCCTTACAGGTTCAGCAACGAAAAAAGACAGAAAGAGCAGACCGATAATCAGGAAAACAGAAAGTTCGGAAGAGAGTTCGGTTCAAAAAGTATCGTTCTTTTAAAGAATAAAGGAAATATTCTTCCTCTTTCAAAAAATATTAAGACAGTGGCACTCATAGGTCCTTTCGGGAAAGAAACTGTTGCCAATCACGGTTTCTGGTCTGTTGCATTTAAAGATGACAGCCAAAGAATTGTTTCCCAGTTTGACGGAATTAAAAATCAGCTTGATAAAAATTCAACTTTACTGTATGCAAAAGGCTGTAATGTAGACGACCAGGACAAATCTATGTTTGCAGAGGCAATAGAAACAGCTAAAAAAGCGGATGTAGTGATTATGACATTAGGTGAAGGCCATGCCATGAGCGGTGAAGCTAAAAGCAGGAGCAATATAGGTTTTTCAGGAGTTCAGGAGGAGCTGTTGAAAGAAATTGCTAAAACAGGAAAGCCAATCGTTCTGATGATCAACGCCGGAAGACCTCTGATCTTTAACTGGGCAGCAGATAATATCCCGGCAATAGCTTATACATGGTGGCTGGGAACTGAAGCAGGAAATTCCATTGGCGATGTTCTTTTCGGAACGGTAAACCCGGGAGGAAAACTTCCGATGACCTTTCCAAGAACTGAAGGCCAGATTCCTGTTTATTATAATCATTACAATACAGGAAGACCTGCAAAAAATAATACGGACAGAAATTATGTTTCCGCTTATATCGATTTAGATAACGATCCTAAATTTCCTTTTGGATACGGGTTAAGTTATACGGATTTTAAATATTCCGATATGAGCTTAAGCTCCGCCGATCTCAAAGGAAATCAGACTTTAAATATCAGCGTAACGGTTTCCAATACCGGGAAATTCGATGGTGAAGAAGTCGTACAGCTTTACATCAGGGATCTTTTTGGAAAAGTAGTACGCCCTGTAAAAGAACTCAAAGGTTTCCAGAAAATATTCATCAAAAAAGGAGAGAGCAGGAAAGTGGATTTCAAACTCACCCCGGAAGACCTGAAATTTTTTGATAACGACCTGAATTATGATTGGGAAGGCGGAGAATTCGATATTATGGTCGGAACCAATTCCCGGGATGTTCAGACCAAAAGAATCAATTGGAGTAAATAATCATATTGTTCATGAAAATAAAATCCCGAAATATCATTCAGTTCTTTACAGCAGGAATATTATTTTTTTCTGTGGCAGGCTGTGCCTCAAACAAATCTGAACCGGGCAAAAAACTGATCTGGAGCGATGAGTTTAACGGTAAAGGTCTTCCGGATTCTTCAAAGTGGAATTATGATGTAGGAGGGAATGGCTATGGAAATGAGGAAGCTCAGTTTTATACAAAGAACAGGCTTGAAAATGCCAGAATGGAAGGTGGAAATCTTGTGATTGTAGCCAGAAAAGAAAACTGGGAGAAGAATAAATATACTTCTGCAAGACTTTTAACCAAAGGAAAATTCTCCTTTCAGTATGGAACGGTGGAAGTAAGAGCAAAATTGCCAAAAGGCCGCGGAACCTGGCCCGCCATATGGATGATGAGCGAAAATATGAAAGACTGGCCGGATGATGGTGAATTGGATATCATGGAGCATGTAGGATTTAATCAGGGATATGTTCATGCCTCAGTTCACACGAAAAAATACAATCATATTCAGGGAACCCAGAAAACAGATACCATGATTGTAAAAGACGTAAGCGAAAAATTCCATGTATATAAAGCAGACTGGACACCGGAAAAAATAGAGGTTTCCATTGACGGACAAAAGTTCTTTACTTATGAAAATAAAGAAAAAACCTATGAAGCTTGGCCTTTCGATCAGCCTTATTTTATCATTTTAAATCTGGCGGTAGGAGGTTTCTGGGGCGGAAAAGAAGGAATAGACGACAGTATATTTCCGCAAAAATATTATATAGACTATGTAAGGGTTTATCAAAATAAATAATGAAGAGAGGGCTTTTGCCCAAAAACAGAAAGAAAAAATTATGAAAAAACTAATTGTGAGCTGTTTGACAGTAGGAGTGTTTCTGAACGCTAATGCACAGAACTATTGGAAAAAGAATGCGGGGAAAACAGCGAAAGTCATTTTAACAAGTTCCAAGACCAATGAAAAGATGGCCGACAAAGGAATTATTAAGTTTGAGAAATTCGGCCAGCCGAAGGAAACGGATGCATGTATTTTTGTAGATCCGGATTTTAAGTATCAGAAGCTAATCGGGATAGGAGGTGCCATAACAGATGCCTCTGCAGAAACTTTTTATAAACTGCCCAAGAACAAGCAGAAAGAAATTATAGAAGCTTACTTTGGAAAAAACGGATTAGGCTATACAGTAGTCCGTACCAATATGAACTCGTGTGATTTTTCCAGCGATTCCTATACGTATGTGCAGGATAATGACACATCTTTAAAGACTTTCAACATCGCCCACGACGAAAAGTATAAAATCCCGATGATCAAAGAAGCTCAGAAAGCAATCGGTAAAGATTTTACATTTTACTTTTCCCCATGGAGTCCGCCAGCATGGATGAAATCCAATAAAAGCCTTTATAAAGGAGGAAGACTTGAAAACCAATATTATCAGACCTGGGCAGATTATTATATTAAATTCATCAAAGAATACGAAAAAAGAGGAATTAATATCTGGGGTCTGACCGTACAAAATGAACCAATGGCCACTCAGACCTGGGAATCCTGTATATATACTGCGGAGGAAGAAGGTGAGTTTCTTAAGAATAATTTAGGTCCAACCCTTTGGAAAAACGGGTACAAAGACAAGAAAGTAATGATCTGGGACCACAACAGGGATCTGATCTATCAAAGAGCAACCACTACTTTAAGTGATCCTGAAACCTCAAAATATGCTCATGGAATCGGTTATCACTGGTACGAAACCTGGAACAATAAAACCCAGCTTTTCGATAATTTATCAGAAACCCAAAGAGCTTTTCCGGATAAATTCCTCGCTTTCACCGAAGGCTGTAAAGAGCAATTCAAAATGTCCGGAATTTATGATGTGAGCTTAGGTGAATTATACGGAAAGAATATGCTGAATGATTTCAATAAAGGAACCGCTCTATGGACCGACTGGAATGTGCTGCTTGATGAAACCGGAGGTCCAAACCATGTCGGTAATTTCTGTTTTGCCCCTATCATTGCCGATACCAAAACAGGAGAAGTACATTACACCTACGAATATTATTATGTAGGGCATGTTTCAAAATTCATTAAGCCCAATGCACAGAGAATAGGAAACTCTTCCAACAGAGCTGCCCTTACCTCCACGACTTTCATGAATGAAAACGGCCAGCTGGTTACTGTTATTATGAACGATTCCGAAAACGATATTGACACGAATCTCTGGATTGAAGGAATGTCTGCCAAATTATCTGCACCGGCCCATTCTATCCAGACTGTTATCCTGTAACTTCATATTGATTATTTTTATAGAACCGGCGGCCTCGAAGAGGCCGCCGGTTTCCATTAAGCACAATTTATTAAACTCCTGCAATAATGGACTTTCTTTAAAACAAAATTGCGGTGTACACCAAAGTACACCGCAATTTTAATGATATTTATCTGAAATGATCTTAAAAATTAATTTTCAGGACCATATTTACTGATCACTTTCTGCGTAACTCCTGAACTGCTGAAACCACCATCATGGAACAGGTTCTGCATCGTTACTTTCTTGGTAAGATCAGAGAATAGAGTAACACAATAGTCTGCACATTCTAAAGCTGTAGCATTTCCCAGCGGAGACATATCTTCAGCATACCCAAGGAATCCTCCGAAACCTTTCACACCGCTACCTGCAGTAGTCATGGTTGGAGATTGGGAAACGGTATTCACACGTACTTTTCTTTCTCCCCAATAGTTTCCGAAAGTTCTTGCAATGCTTTCAAGATAAGCTTTGTTATCGGACATATCGTTATAATCCGGGAATGTTCTCTGGGCAGCAATATAAGTAAGGGCCAAAATACTTCCCCATTCGTTCATACAGTCTTTCTCCCAAGCCACACGCATTACTTTATGGAAAGAAACAGCGGAGATATCCCAACCTTTTTCCAACCAGTCGTAATTCATTTCTGTATAATGTTTTCCTTTTCTAACGTTGATAGACATTCCGATAGAGTGAAGGATAAAGTCGATTTTGCCAAATTTTGCAACAGCGGCATCAAAAAGTTTTTCAAGATCTTCTATGGAAGTAGCATCTGCACCTATCACCTCAGATCCTGTTTTTTCCGCTAAACCATTAAGTTCTCCCATTCTCAAAGCAATAGGGGCGTTTGATAAGATAAATTCAGCACCTTCTTCATGACATCTTTCTGCAACTTTCCATGCGATAGATTGCTCATTAAGGGCTCCAAAAATAATTCCCTTTTTGCCTTTAAGTAAACCGTATGACATAATTTTTTAATGTTTATTTAAATACAAATGTAGCAATAATTTGTGTTTGCGACATAATAAAAATGGAGCCTTATTGATTTAAGACTCCATTTTCTTGAAAATATTTATATAACTGAAATTTTAATTGGTTTTCTTGTTCCATTCTGCTTTTACATCCTCTGCAGCATCTTTGGTTTTTTCCCAGGCTTCATTTGCTTTATCTTTAATATCCTCCCAGGCATCAGCGGCATTGTTTTTTACTTTTTCAAACCAGTCTTCCTGCTGGGCTTCCTCGTCATTGTTTCTTTTTTCATTGATATACTCTTTAGCTCTGTCTGCCAGGTCTTCAATTTTCCATTTCGCATTGTCTGCTGCATTCTTTAAAGAGTTTTCTGTGTTGTTTACTGCATTTTCCGCTTTGTTGTATTCTGAATTGTTCATAATGTAATATTTTAGTTATTGTGTACCATTAAATAAACAATAACTATTCCTAAAATCCGGAGCTACTGTTAAAGTTTTCTTAATCTTTTGTTATACTTTTCCAAATCACACTTATCTTTATTCTAAAATTCTCCTATGGAAAAAATACGCTGTGGCTGGTGCGAGAAAGATGATCTCTACCGGAAATATCATGATGAAGAATGGGGGCGTCCCATTTACGATGATAATACCATTTTTGAATTCCTGATTCTTGAAAGCTTCCAGGCCGGACTGAGTTGGTACACCATCCTTTCTAAAAGAGAGAACTTCAGAAAAGCTTTTGATCATTTTAATTATAAGAAAATTGCTTTGTATACGGAAGAGAAAATTGAGGAGCTCATGAATGATCCCGGAATTATCAGGAATCACCTCAAAATAAAAGCAACCATAAACAATGCACAGAAATTTCAGGAAGTGCAGAAAGAGTTTGGAAGCTTTTCAACATACATTTGGGGTTTTGTCGGAGGAAAGCCAGTGGATAACCTGCCTAAAGCATTAAGCGATGTTCCTGCCTTTACGGAAATTTCAGATGCTCTGTCTAAAGATCTTAAGAAGCGAGGATTTAAATTTATGGGATCTACCGTTGTTTATGCCCACATGCAGGCAACCGGAATGGTAAATGATCATATTGAAAGCTGTTTTATTAGAAGCCAGTGAATTTTATTCAATTTTTAGTGATGTTTTTTGTTTAAAATATAATTCAATAATTGCTTTTTTGTAAGGTTAAGACTTGATACATGAGAGCAGTAAAGGGCTGTAGCTCACTTAATAAGAAAGAATGTTTCATTTAATAGTGATTAAATAAATGCTTATTCACTGTTAAGTGTATTTATTTGTGAAATTAATAAAAAAAATGCCTGTTTTTGAATAAATTCGTATATTTGCAGCCTCAAAAAATAACTATTAGTAACTAGGCAATGCATAATATCAGCAGACTTCAACTGTTCCTTCTTTTTTTACTCTTTAATCAATTTATATACGCACAGGTGGGGATTGGAACTTCTAATCCTGATTCTTCTGCCATGCTGGAAATCAGTTCAAAAAACAAAGGGGTACTTTTTCCAAGCGTATCTTTACGATCAGTGACAGACCAGGTAACTGTTCAAAATCCAGCTGAAGGACTGATGGTATGGAACAACGGTTCAGGATCATTAACAGACGCAGGTATTTATTACTGGAGCAAATCGAGGTGGAATATGCTGTCTACCGGTACAAACAACGGAACAAACGGTGGAAGTATCGCTCCGTTTACGGGATGGAATACTTCTGCGACCAACAGTGGTAATTATGGCGGAGTCAATACCAATCTTTCTTTAGGGACCAATACTTTGGATGATCTTGTTTTCAAAGTTAATTCTATTACGATGGGAAGGTTGGGAGTGAATAACTCAATAAGTTTTGGAACAGGAGCTAAGGCAGAACAAAACGGGATTGCCCTTGGTAATTCCAGCAGTGCTTATCAGGGAATAGCGATCGGAATGAATACTTCTGTAACAGCTAATGAATCGGTAGCGGTGGGTGCCAATACTCAAATTTCCGGTTATCAGTCAACAGCAGTAGGATTTAATGCTAAAGTAACGGTGAATGAAGCTATGGCTGTAGGGAATAATGCTGAAGCGGCAGGATTTCAGTCAATTGCATTAGGATTTAATGCCAAAACAACCATGAATGATGCAACAGCGTTGGGAAAACATTCTACAGCGTCTGGGTTTCAGTCTACGGCAGTAGGTTATAATGCAAAAACAAATTCCAATAGCGAAACAGCAGTAGGATATAATGCACTTACCAATAATCAGAATTCTACAGCAGTAGGATCGGGTGCAAATGCTGCCGGGCAGTTTTCTACAGCAATAGGTTATGAAGCAGCAACTTCTCAGGCCAATGCGATTATCCTCGGGAATAATAATGCCAATATTGGGATCGGTACTTCAACTCCTAATACTTCTGCTAAATTAGATGTAAACGGTCAATATAAATTAGGTGAAAAGGGGAGTATACAGAAAAACCAGATCAGCTTTGAGACCTGGCCATCAGTTTCTGTCAATAATCTGGCGCCCGGAAAATCTGTTACACTTGAAATCCCTGTACCTGCAAATATGCAACCTGGTTCTGTAAGAGCAGCAATTGTAGTTTCTCCGGCGGGTGATTTTGCCGGAAATACTTCTTTTTCGGTATCCAATCCAAGAATGACTTCTACTACGAGTGTTACGATCAATCTCACCAATATCTCAGGCGGAGCTGAAAGCTTGTATTCCGGACATTTTTATGTGATGATTAATGAGTTTTAGGAGACTAAAAAATTCAAATTATCTATTTGTCCGCCAATGAACCAAATCATAAGGATAAAAATCATGATCTTTAAAATTGCTGTCGTTCAATCCCATGATTTTCACCAGTGCTCCAAGTTCCCATGCCCAATAACCAGAATAGAATTCTGTTTTATGACTTTCGTAAGCCGTTTGAAGGTTCTCTCTGGTATAAAAGTAATTTTCCAGAGCCTCTTTTATAATAGCTTCAGCTTCCTGATTTGAGTTTGATTTGAGTATATCAGACAATTTTTGAATATATTTTTCATCCGGAAACTGCAATGCTGATGATACCGGATGCTCAGGATATTGTGAGTGGATCATACTGTCCAGTATAAAATCTTCATATCCTTCTTCAACATATCGTTCAGATATTTTTTTAAATACACCCTTATCAATATCCAGGAGGATACCTATAGCTAATATTTTTAAACTAAGCTGATAAGATCCATTAATAAGATCGCGACTGATACATTCCTGATAATATTTTATATTATCCATATAATAGATTTGCCAGTCTTTATTAATGGCGGCTCCCATACTGTACCAGATTGAAGGTTTTACATATATTCCTTCACTCAGACCTCTTGCCCAGTTTCTGATTCCAGCTTCATTGTTATTTTTTTTGGCATCAGTATATCCATTAAATGTTCTTTCAGCAAAAGGTTTAATTCTTTGCAGAAAATTATAAAAATATATAGTGTTCTGATTTCTATCTCTGCTTTTCAATTCTTTTACTTCATCCGGTATCTCATTTTCAACATTTTTCTTGTCCATGTTCTGTTTATTTTTTGAACCAAATAAATTTTTAAATAATCCCATGTTATATTTTATTCTAATATAAGTTTTTTAATTAAAATAGCCAATCCATCACTTTGGATCCCACGCCACTTCCAATTACTCCACCAATAATTCCCCCGACAATTCCGCCAACAACGACTCCAACCGGCCCACCCACAACACCAATAGCCGCGCCTAACTCTGCCCCTGCCCACGCTCCTGCAGCACCACCAATAGCAGAACCTGTTGCCTGCTGGGTCTTATCTCCGAATTCGCCTTCTTCTGCATAAGCGCTTCCTATACTGTAAGCATCCATTACAATACCAACAACTACAGCGCCTCTGCCGACCACTTTTCCTACTTTAGCCACTACATCTGCATTATTTACTAAAAAACGATTGGCAGCAGCTACATTTTTTTGACTTTGAATGCTCTCCGAAACCGAGTTGATAAGATTGGCTGCTTTGCTGTTTCCGGATACTACATTAGCAGGAGGCAGTTCTATTCTGTTTCCTACCGTTCCATTGGCATCTACTTCATAATGCGTAATACTCCCGGTATTTCCATCGACTTTCGTTGCAACTTTAATAACCCCGTCTCCGCCATTATTCATCTTGCCTAAAACTCTTGCAGCATCGTCTGCAGGCATTGCCTGATCTATACGGGAGCTTCCGGTAAACTGACCGTTTGTCAGCCACGGATCGGACATTTGTGTTGGCAGTCCTGAGGCAGGATTGGCTGGGTTCATTCTAGGAGGTGTACTACCTGCATTGGCTGCCATGGAGGTTTTAACTTCTCCTAAAATATCTACATTTCCTTTAGGATCATAAGCAGGTAAATCTAACCCCTGATGCCCACCTCCTAAAACTGTAGGCGCCTGTGGACCTGGCGGGACCTGATATCCTAAGCGCTTTAAGTCCTGTGCCACTGCAATCTCACCCCAATTTCCTAATTGTGTAGAGTTAGCTAGGCCGCTTGTAGGATTTGCCCGGAGATCTGCAGCCGAAAAGCCAAAAGTACTGCCCAGCATTGATGCTCCGCTGTACAATCCATATCCGCCCCCGAGTAATCCGCTTCCGCCAACAGGCACATTAAAGTCTACTTTTATTTTTCCGGTTTGCTGGCATAGCAAATGGGCATCTTCAAATACGAGTTTAAATCCATTCACTTTTACTCCCTCGTTGCATTTATCCCAATAGATCGGTTTATAATTGCATGGTCCGCCTGTTAACGAACATTTACCAAAGGGTTTTATATTTTCATTGGGTATGGTATCTGCTTCACTTACAAGTTTTTCCCCGTAAATGCTGCTGTTGTTATCGTGTGTAACGGCAATTTGGGTAGGAATTTCTCCTTTGTCACAACTCAGCCAGGCATTGTTAGGTATATATTTTTTTGCCATAATAATTTTTGTATAATACGTTCATCATTAATAAGCTTTGTAACCTTAAAGAAAATAGTTTAAAAATATCCCTACATTATATTTTCCAATTCTGTTTTTTCTTTTTCAGAAACTCTTTTAATCTGGTGAGCTGAACTGATAGAGTACCAGTTGGCAACGGCAGTTCCCAAGAATAACTCGGCTTCATTTATCCAGCTGTCTTTATCAAATTCATATCTTTCTTCCATATCTATATCAAGACGTGAATTAATATTATATACATCGGTGAAGTCTTTGAGCATTCGGGCAAAAGCTTTTCTGTCGAATTCTTTTTTATCCAGCACAGCCTTATTTTTAACAACAAATGCGGACTGATTCTGAGTTCCTTTTTCAATAACAGAATGGACAGATAAAGGCATATCTATTTTTCCAAAGTATTGTTTCAGGTTAAGGCTTTTATTTTCCTCGGCCTGATACGTTCTGTACCAATCCTGGAAGAATATACGCCAGGAACTGTATCCTATAAATGTTTTCAAAAACAGTTCTTTATTTTGCAATAATTTTGATGTTTCTTCTGCCATGGCATCAAAACCCTCTTTATGATCTGTATATTTAAGGCTTATTTCCTGCTTAAACCCATTATCCCACTTATGATGAAGGTCCTCAAAGTTTTTTATATCCTTAAATTCACCGTAAATGTCTGTAACCAAAATCAGATCGGACTGTAATTGTTCCATATCGGCCGACCAGCTGTGAAATATTGCAGAGCCTTTCATGGATTGATTATGAAGCTTGTAACTGAAAAACAAAGCAGACTCTGTTTTTTCCATCAGCCGTAATTCCACGATTTTTTTTTGAACAAATTCTGATGTTTTGTTACCTACAACAGTTCTGTTTGCACTTGTTATATAAAAGAACTGTGGCTGTCCTTTTTCAGGAATCCGGATATTCATACTGTTTAAGATTGATTAATTTCTACTTCGCCTCCTGTTACAAAAGTGGTGGTTCCTCCTCCCACTGTTGTCTCTGTTGAGCCACTGAATGATGCCTCTGCAGAAGCACTTTTGATCGTTACCGGTCCTGCAGTTGCTGTTGATTCTATTTTACCTTCGCCTGCTGTTGTTACAATGCCGTCCTTGGAAATAGTTATGCTATTTCCGCCAACTTTAATGGTAATCGTATTTTTCCCATCAAGTGTAATATTTCCTGCCGCATCCATATGAAACAGGGATTGCGGTGGGGCTCCATCCTTTCCTCCCACACCGGTGGTATGCGTGCTTCCGGCACTGATGCTGTGGGCAGCATTGGCAATTGTGGTGGCATTTCCTGCACCGTCAAATTTCATATTGGCTCCTCCCTGGTCGGTTAAAAATACTGAACCTTCACCATCATTAAGCTCCAGTTTATTACCGCTTCTGCTGCTCAGGCTTTTCACATTATTTCCTGCTCCGCCGCCGCCGCCAACTCCTCCATGAAACATACCGCCCATAACGAAAGGACGGTCAGGGTGCTGATGAACGAAATTAACGACCACCTGGTCACCAACTTCGGGAATGGCCATAAATCCACGGTTTTTACTCACTTTATCACTACCTCCTGCATCAGGGGTCATCACACGGATAAATTCTGTGGTATCCTGTCCGTTCTGCCAGTCAAACTGAACCTGTATTCGGCCTTGATTTAGTGGGTCTGTATTGGAAATTACCTTGGCAAACTGCGGTTCTGCTTTCGGAACTTCAAATTCAGGACGTGGAATAAAGCCTGTATCTGCCGCTATAGCTTCAAAATTTCCTGTGTAATGTCCCCGTGCATCCACCTCGTGACTGATTTCCGTGATCATAAGCTTGGTAAAATAGGCGGTCTGATTGGTTGCAGATTTCCGCATTTCCACATCAGCAACACATCCTGGATATAAAAATGGGACCGAAGTGCTTCCTGAAGTAACAAATACATTGACAGCTTTACTTCCTGCCGTACCTTTCTGTGAGGCATCAATATCCATAAAGGTTGAAGCTTTGATAGGAGCTACCCTCAATGAAGGGGTAGTAAAGGTTGTTCTTGATATTTCGTAAGCGCGCTTGGCGATATCTGACTGATGGTTTATTTTTGAATTGCCTGTGGTAAGTTTTTCATTTTTGCTGCTGTTATATCCATAAAAAGTAGGATTTACATGCTGAGCCCTCATTTTGATCTTAATATCATGTACGCTGCTGCCATACACCAGCTGAACCGGTTTTTCCTGCGGAGGCAGTTTTCCGAAATGCAGTACTTCGCCATCATAATAAAACTGCTCTCCATAAGCTTCTGCTATTCTTGCCAGGTAATTGTAATGGGTTTCTTCGTATTGTGAACTGTAAGAAACATTTCCATGCTGGGAATCTACCCTGAAATCAAATTTATTGGAGCCAAGACCTTCTTTAATCACCCAGTCGGCAATACTGTTCAGGCTGATTTCCTGCCGTCCGCCAAAACTCTGAATATGTGGGGCTGCATCTAAAAGGATGGTAGGACTGTTTCCGCTAAGGACAATATTCCCCAGACTTCCCTTATCCTGGCTGAATCCTACTTCTGTAATGACCCCCACAAAGTTTCTTTCAGGACTTTCTTCAACATCTTTATATTTGAATACAACTGTAATCCTTTTACCCAGAAAGTTCTGCGCCTGTTCCAGGTTGTGATTTTCGGGACCTCCCAATGTATCATGGGCAAGGGTGAGATCGAATTCATGATGCTTAACGGCGCTCTGGGTAAGCTTAAAGTGTTTGAAATGCTTGATGATTTTACCTTCAATAATAATATCAAGCTTAATAACACGGTTAATCCCTAAAAGCTCACTTTTGGGAATAGATCCGGCATTATGTATTTTAGAGGTGGGCTGATCCGACCAGATTTTACTTTCCTTTATCAATGGGGTATTCGGCCCGGAAACCTGATTCAAAAATGTATTGCTGTAGGAGATGGCCTGTCCGGCCGTCTGTACTGTTTTTTGAATTTTACTGTCGGCCTTTTTTACTGCTTCTTTACCTGCATTATTAGCTGCAGGCTGCAGATTGTCCAGATTTTTCCTGGATTTTGGACCTGTTTTTTTTGGTGACTCACTATCTTGGAACATAACGTATTTTTACTGGGTTCGGGTTTTATATAACAGTCCGGCTTACGGGTCTGTTTGAGATCTTTCTTATCACTCACGTCAGATAAAATACTATCTGGTCATGTCAACAGAATAGTATCTTTTGTGAGGAAATTATCGTTCTGTTTTCACTTGATATCCGGGTAAATCCCGATATATTTTTAGTTTTAAAATACAATTAATATTTTATTTATATGAATTTAATATTCTGAATTACAGTATTATAATGTAATAATTAAAATCACGTCCATGTGAAACAAATATAAGCAGCAATGAGACAAACAGGAAAAAAGTAGAAGTCAATTTCAGTTTTTGTCGTAGTTTTACTACTAACAGTTGTTAGGTTATTGCTTTCTTATCTGAAAAACTCTTATGAATGTTATTAAAAAGTAACTTATCAGGGAAAACTTTATGGAATAAATGGTTTAATTTTACAGACCAAATTTCTTTTTTTCCTTCTCTTAAGGATAAATAAAAAGATTAATACATGCAAACAGATAGCGGAAAATTATGATGAAAACAGGAATTATCGGCTGTGGATGGCTGGGATTAAAAATTGCAGATTCTATGTCTGGCAGATTTCAAATATATACTACAGCAACAACGAAAGATAAAGCTGAAGACTTGTCGGCTAGAGGATTTAATGCTTCTGTGGCTGTCTTCCCTGATTTTCAGCTAGAAAAGAAAATAGAAGAATGGAGTGAGGTTAAAGGAATGGATGTTTTGATTATTACCATTCCTCTTTCCGGGAAAAGTTGCTGTGTAAGCTCACTGTATAACAGGATGCAGCATTTATTGTCATTTATAGGTGATTTCAGCGGGCAAATGTTTGTCATGAGCTCTACAGGAGTGTATCCGGATGTTCCGGGAGAATATGCAGAAGAAAGCCTTTCGCCAGACGAGGTTCCAGGGGAGAGGATGATCAGAAATAAATATCCGCAAGCCAATATTCTCAGGCTGGCCGGATTAATGGGGGATAACAGGCTTCTTAAAAACTATAATGTGTCCAACCTTGACGCTCCTGTAAATCATATTCACTATGAAGATATCTGCCGTATTATTGAAAAAATGATTGAGAGAGGTTCAGAAGGAAAGGTTTACAATGTGGTGGCGCCAGAGCATCCGTCAAAATCTCAAGTAATCAATTCCCAAAAAAACCTACCATTCGCTGAAGAAACAACAGGTGAGGGAAAAATAATTCTGTCTTCAAAATTAATATCGGAATTAGACTTTATTTTTAAATATCCGGACCCGAAGGATTTTCATTGAAAAACTTTTTTTAATAAAAAAATCTGCGAGAGTAAAAAATATTTTCTCGCAGATTTAGCAGGTTACGCAGATGATTGCGTTGTATTCTTATTTAATGATTCTTTCCAGCACCCAATCTATAAGGTTCTTTTCAGAGGCATGATGATCCGCAGAGAATTCTCCACGTCTTCTGTTGGCAATAACGTTATTGACGGTAATGGCTTTGTGGCCCAATAATTTTGAAAGCGCATAAATGGCAGAGGTTTCCATTTCAAAGTTCGTAATTCCAAGATCGTTTAATGTTTCCAGGAACTTATCATCAACTGCTTTTAGACGAAGCTGTCTTCCCTGAGGGGCGTAGAATCCCGGGAAGGTTGCTGTATTTCCATGGTACTTGGCATCCTTATAATATTCTCCCATTTCTTCCGCCCAGTCCGAGAAATAAAGCATCGGCTTGATCTTTTCATAAGGAAATTTTTCCATAAAGCTTTTGGAAAATTCGTTTTCAAAGCTGTAATCCTGATAAAAATGCATCAGCCCGTCCAGACCAACCACATTCTGAGTCACCAGCATATTGTCTACCTGTACATCAGGATTGACGCTTCCGCAGGTTCCCATACGGAAAAGCTCAAGGGCTTTGTGTTCTGTCTTGTATTCTTTGTTTTTAAGATCAATATTCACCAGGGCATCAAGTTCGTTCATAACGATATCGATATTCTCTGTTCCGATACCTGTAGACATTACGGTAATTCTTTCTCCGCGCAGTGTTCCGGTGTGAGTGTAAAATTCCCTTTTATTTTTTTTGATCTCTACTTTGTCAAAATATTTCGAAACTTTCGCCACTCGGTCCGGATCTCCTACAAGGATGATCTTATCAGCAATATCTTCAGGTAAAAGGTTTAAGTGGTATACACTTCCGTCATCATTCAGCACCAGCTCTGAGGCAGCAAGTTTATTTAGCATAATTTATATTTTTGTTTTTTAATTAATGAAAATAGCATCTTTGTAAGGAGATCCGGCAAGATCATAAATAGTATCGTATTCTTCTACAATTCTTTTTTGTCCCTGGAAAATCTCATAGACCGTAACAATGGTCTTTTCAAAATTTTTCGGGTCTTTCCTTTGAGTAGTAATTTCATAAAATTTGTCACCTTTTTTTAATACGGAAACCATTTCTTCTTTTGTTGAATTGTTGGAGTCCATCATTCCCGGAAAGTCCATTACAATATCCTTAAGGTCTGTATAATTTTTATAAGGTTTTGTCACTCCGTTTGAATAGACATATACATTGGGAATTTCCTTATTTTCTTCCAGGCGTATCAGGTAATAATCGTTGCCTTTTTTCTCTGCATAAACGGCCATTTCTTTCTTTTTCTGTGAAAATGCACAAACTGAAAGAAGACCCGCCGCCAATGCGAATAAAACTTTTGTATTCATGATCATATTTTGTTTTTAGTGAATGATGTTAAAAAATCCTCTCCCAATATCTTACGTCATCATTTTTTAACCGGCTTTTTAGAAATCAGCCGTTCCAAGTATAATGAAATTGATTTCGGGGTTTAAAATTAATAAAAATATTTTACCTGAAATATAAACATTTTTTAATCTGTACTTAAACTTGAGATAACATCGGAACGTTAGTTTTGCCGCTAAAAATTCATGAGATTATATCCGCTGCTTGCTTTAGTTATTTTGATAGGTCTGGCTGTCATGTCTTTTAACCCGGTTGATAAAGGAAAAGAAAGTGAAAATACCTTTGTTAATAAAGGTTTGTCTGATTTTAAAAACAAGCTTGAGCAGCTGAAGTCGGATGTCTATAAATTCTCGGAAGATCAGATTTCTATTGAAGAGCTCCGGAATTCTTTGAGCAATACCAGAAATTCGTTTAAGGAAATTGAATTTTATATTGCCTATCATTATCCTGAATTTACAAAAACGCACCTTAATGCCGCTCCGTTGTTTCACATAGAGGCCGCAGGCACCTCTGCTTATACTTTGCCACCGGAAGGGCTTCAGGTGCTGGATGAACTGATTTTTTCTGATGAAGCTCCGGAAGAAAAAGAAAAGATTAAAACCATTACAGATTTTCTGTACAATTCCTATTCAAGCTTTTACCTGAGTGCTGTAAAGAATGGATTAAGCCGCGGAAACAATAAAACACTGCCTTTAAGGATAGAACTGATAAGAATTTATACTCTTGGAGTTACAGGCTTTGATACACCGGGTTCCCTGAATATTTCCGAAGAAGCTGCCCATGCATTTACCGGAATGAAACAATACATCAACGATGATGCTTATTTTAAAAACTATAACGTTCAGAAAGCCAGTCAAATCCTTACCGAAGGGATCAGCTATCTTTCGGATCATAAAGATTTTGAAACTTTTGACAGGATTGAATTTTACAAAAAATATATCCAGCCTCTTTATGAAGAGTTTGGAAAATGGGATGGGAGAGAGGACGATCTCAAGGAGTTTTCCGGATGGAATGTAAAGAGCAATAGTTTTTTCAGCAGCGATTTTCTGGATCCATATTTTTATACCCTATTGAAATCTTCAGAAGACAATGCCAACCTCAGAAGTCTAGGAAAATTCATTTTCTATGATCAGAATTTAAGCCAGAACGGTAAGATGAGCTGTGCTGCCTGCCATCTTCAGGAAAATGCGTTTACAGACCTCAAAGTAAAATCGCAGAGTAATGTGGAAGGAAAAACTGTCCTGAGAAATTCTCCATCTTTATATAATGCTGTTTTCGCCAAAAGATTTTTCTACGACCTGCGTGCATTTTATCTGGAACAGCAGGCGGAACACGTTATTTATAATGATGATGAATTCAATACCAGCTATGAAGAAATCATCCGGAAATTAAAAACAAAACCTGAATATAAAAAAGCTTTCCATACTGCATTTAAAGATGGCAAAATAAATAAGGAAAACTTCTCCAAGGCTTTGAGTTCCTATGTAGCTTCCCTGTATTCTTTCGACAGTGATTTTGACCGTTTTATGAGAAATGAAAAAGATATTTCTGAAGATGTCAAAAAAGGATATAACCTTTTCATGGGAAAAGCCAATTGTGCCACCTGTCATTTTGCTCCGCATTTTTCAGGTCTTGTGCCTCCGTTTTTTAATGAAAATGAATCCGAGGTCCTGGGCATTACAACAAAGCCTGTGAATCAGCTTCCTGTTGAACTGGATTCTGATCCGGGAAGAGGAAACAGTCCTGTGAAAAAAGAAAAATCCTGGATCTATGATTATTCCTTTAAAACAGTTACGGTGAGAAATATTGCACTTACCAAACCTTATTTTCATAACGGAGCTTTTAATACCCTGGAAGAAGTAATGGATTTCTATAACGAAGGCGGAGGAGAAGGACTGGGTTTAAAAATGAAAAACCAGACCTTACCGCCGGATAAACTGGAGCTTACAAAAACGGAAATCGGACAGATTATTGCTTTCCTGAATTCTTTGACGGATATCAGCAGGGCGAGGTAATTGTGGTTTGGGTTACGAGGTTCGGGGTTCGGGATACGATTAGTTTCGAGTTTAAAGTTTAAAGTTTTTGAGTTTAAAGCTTGGGGTGAAAATTATTTTAGTTTAAGAGTTGTAAAAAATCAAGCTCAGAATTGTACTTAATACTATCATTACCAATCCCGAGCAATAACCTTCTTTCATTCATTCACCGAACCCTCATCCAGAAACTAATCTTAAGCCGTATTTCGCATCCCGAAATCCGAACCTGGTAACCCGTACCATTTAACAATTATTTAATTCCCTTAACATTGGGTTATAAATTAATTAATATTCTCCGCTTTATATTTAAAGTCCTATTAACAGAGGTGCCAAGTCAAAAAAATAGTTTTGCATTGTCTAATAAATCAATAGAAAATGAAGAAAAAATTACTTACAATTGCGGCATTGGCAATGGTTGCCGGTTTTAGTGCACAGGCGCAGACTTTTTTATTCAATAAAAACTCGTCATGGAGCTACAAAGACAATAACCAGGCGTTGGCAGATTCCTGGAAAGGGCAAACCTTTGACATTTCATCATGGGCAGTCGGAAACGGACCTCTTGGGTATGGTGATCCTGTAACTACTACGATCAGCTCGGGTCTTACAGCAGCTTATTTTGCTAAAGACTTTACTGTAGATTTATCAACTCTTACCGATAATATGGAACTTGGAGTGATGAGAGATGACGGAATTGTAGTTTACCTCAACGGGGTAGAGGTGGTGAGAGACAATATGCCTGCGGGTACTATTGCTTTCAGTACACCGTCCAGCACTACGATTGATGGAGCGGCAGAAAGTGTTTATAATATTTTCTCTATTCCGAAATCCAGTTTTGTAAATGGGACCAACAGGATTTCTGTAGAGCTTCATAACAGAACAGGAGCCAGTTCGGACCTTAGAATAGACGCTTATTTAAAGACAACAACAACTGTAACGCCTGTTCCGGGATGTACAGGAACACATATCAGCTGTTTTACTTCAATTGTTCCTACTGCACAAACCAATAAACTGATCATTCCGGCAGAACACAAATACCAGCTTATCTTAAAAGAAGGTGACAATTATACTGAAGGAGGCGGAATAGTAGGCGGCCAGAATGATTTTACAGCCTATGTTGCAAAAGCAGGCAGCAGCACAAACGGGTATCTTTCTGTAAACCACGAAACAAATCCGGGAGGTGTTACCATGGCTGAAGTGAATTATAATGCTTCTACCAAACTTTGGCAGCTGACAAGATCCAGAGCTGTAAGCTTTTCAGACCCTAGCCTGGTTCAGACCATCAGAAACTGTTCAGGTGGAATTACTCCTTGGGGAACAGTGGTTACAGCAGAAGAATCTGTTACTTCCAGTGATGTAAACAGTGACGGTTATAAAGACTATGGCTGGTTAGTGGAAATTGATCCTGCTACAGCGCAGGTTATTTCTAAAAATGCCGACGGATCTAAAGGGAAACTTTGGCAGATGGGTATTATGAACCACGAAAATGTAGTGGTAAACAGTACCGGAACTGTAGCCTATTACGGAGAAGATGGGGGTACTCACATGGTTTATAAATATGTAATGGACACTCCAAATGATCTTTCTTCAGGAAACTTATATGTTTTGAAAGTTGATCAGGGATTAACCACTGCAGGAGATCCGGTAGGAACTACAGCTACCTGGATTCAGGTTCCGAATAAATTAAAAGCGGATCAGAATAATACAACTGCTCTGGCTCAATCGCTTGGAGGAACAAGATTTAACGGAGTGGAAGATGTGGATATCAGCCCATTAGACGGGAAAATCTATTTTACGGCAAAAGGCTTTGACAGAATATACCGTCTTCAGGATAACGGGACCACTGCTTCTCAGGTAGAAACCTTTGCAGGAGGTGCCGCTACAACCTATTCTTTCAATACTTCTCAGGGAATGAAAACTGAAGCGTGGGGCGATGGAAACGATAACCTTACTTTTGATGAGCTCGGAAACCTTTGGGTTCTTCAGGATGGCGGGAAAAATTATATTTGGGTTATTGCTCCGGATCACACAGCAGCAAATCCAAAAGTAAGATTATTTGCCTCAATGCCGGCAGGATCAGAGCCAACAGGACTGACATTTACTCCTGACCATAAATTCGGTTTCTTCTCGATCCAGCACCCTGATTCCACAATCGCTACAGATGTAGACGCTACAGGAAATACCATCGACTACAGAGGCAAATCCGCTACGATTGTTATTGCTTTAAAGCAAAACCTGGGAACTTCCGGAGCATTAGGAACTGTTGAGACCCAAAATGCTGAAAATACAGTTGAGGTGGCTCCGAACCCTACTTCAGGTATCGTGAAAATCAATTCACCAAAAGGACTGAAAGACATTTCAGTAACAGCATACAGCATGGACGGAAAGATCGTTTATACGAAAAAATTCAGTGGAGTCAACAGATCATTGGATCTTGATTTTACCCAGCAGCTTGAAGGATCGCGAATTCTTGTTCTGAACATCGAAGCAGAAGGCGGTTTCCAGAAGACCGTGAAATTATTGAAAAAGTAAATTATTAATATCCGGTTTCTGCGGCGGCAAAGCCGCCGCAGAAACCCTTTTACTCTATGAAAAAGCTTGTTCTATTGATCTCTGTTCTCTTTTTATGCCATGTAAGGGCACAGATCGATCCTGTAAAATATCCCACCTTTACCAGCATTGATGAAGCATTGAACAGTGAAAAGCCGGTTTACAGCATAAGTTTCAGACAAAAAGGGCTGTTCAACCTTCCACCACAGATTTCCAGGTTAAAGTCCTTATTTTTCCTGAACATCATGGGAAACAGGCTTGAAAAAATGGATCAGGAGATTTTCACCTTAACTGAACTTGAGATTCTGAACGTGAATGAAAACAGCATCAAATACATTCCTGATGAGATAGGAAGTCTGAAAAAGCTGAACACTTTCTCAATGAACCTGAATGGCCTTACAAGCATTAATTCCAATATAGCTAAACTTCAAAATTTAAAGGCAGTGCATCTTGATGCCAATAACCTTAACGCATTTCCGGAGGCACTGATGGAAATTCCTGCACTGGAAGAAATTAACCTGCAGGGAAATCAGATCAGTATCATTGCAGACCGTTTATACAGGATCAAAAATTTAAAGTTTCTTAATTTGTCTGAAAATCAGATTAATGACCTGGGAAACCTTTCCTTTCCTAAAAATTTAAAATACCTTGAATTGCAGCAGAATGCCATTGTAAAGCTACCGGAAAATCTTTTCAAAGCTCAGAATCTTGAATTTTTGAATGCAAGCAGCAATCACATCACAGAAATATCTCATAAAATAAAAGGATTGGAAAATATAGTCAGTATGAATCTGGCCCATAACCATTTGAAAGATCTTCCTTCAGAAATAGTCCAACTGAAAAAGCTGAAAACCCTTATTCTGACAGGAAATCCAATAGAAAAAACAAAGATTGAACGGTTAAAAAAACTGATGCCGGAAACCCAGATCTATTTCTAGATCTATCCGCCGACTCTTTTGGTTTTGTATCCCATTTCTTTAAGGATATTCATTATTTTGTCACGGTTATCACCTTGAATAATGATCGTTCCGTCTTTCTCTGAGCCACCTATTCCCAAGGTGGTTTTTATTTTCTTAGAGATTTTCTTTAAATCTTCTTCACTGCCTTCCCAGCCTTCAACAATTGTTACAGGCTTGCCATTTCTGCCTTTCTTCTCAAATTTGCACACCAAAGGCTCCTGCTGCTTAAATTCTTCCTTAGGCATCTCAAAATCCTGCTCCTCGTGCTCAGGAAATAGGTTCTTTAACTGATCTCGTAAATCCATAAAGCAAAATTAAATAATAATTTATAAAAGTACATCAGCAAGTTTGAAAATTAATTACGCTATTTCTATTGATAACAGTAGCCTAAAGAAACATCATTTTTTCTCCTGATCTTTTCAAAATAAACCCTCCAAATTCTTCTATTCATCCGAAATTAGGTAAATTTGTGTAACAAAAAGTTATACAAAATGTCAAAAAAAGCAATATTAGCAATCCTTGACGGATGGGGACTGGGAACAAATCCTGAGGTTTCTGCCCTGGATAAAGCAAACACTCCATTTATAGACAGCTGTTATCAAAAATTTCCACATACAACTCTGGAGGCCAGCGGCCTGGCTGTAGGGCTTCCTGCAGGACAGATGGGGAATTCTGAGGTAGGACACATGAATCTGGGAGCAGGAAGAGTAGTCTACCAGAACCTTGTAAAGCTTAATATGGCAGTGGAAAACGGAACACTGGGACAGCAGCAGGTTATTCAGGATGCTTTCGAATATGCTAAAAGAGAAAATAAAAAACTTCACTTTATCGGATTGGTTTCCAATGGAGGGGTACATTCCCATATCAATCACCTGAAAGGTTTGTTAACTGCCGCACATGAGTTTGGATTGAATGAAAATGTATTTGTGCATGCCTTTACAGACGGAAGAGACTGTGATCCGCATTCAGGACTGGGTTTTATAGAAGAGCTTCAGAATCATATGCAGGCTACCGTTGGAAAGCTGGCAACAGTAATCGGCAGATATTATGCTATGGACCGCGATAAAAGATGGGAGCGTGTAAAACTGGCCTATGATGCAATGGTAGAAGGTGTAGGGCTGCAAACCACAGATGCATTGGCTGCGATTAAAGATTCCTACAACAATAATGTAACCGATGAATTCTTAAAACCTATTATTTTAGTCAATACCACAGCGACAGGAAATATAGTTCCGGTGGCAAAAATTGTGGATAATGACGTGGTTATCTGTTTCAATTTCCGTACAGACAGAGGACGTGAAATCACAGAAGTGCTCTCCCAGCAAGATTTCCCTGAATTCTTTATGCGTAAGCTGAACCTTCATTATATTACTTTAACCAATTATGACAAGACCTTCCAGAATGTACAGGTTGTATTTGATGAAGAAGTTTTAAAGGAAACAATGGGTGAAATTCTTGAGAGAAACGGAAAGACACAGATCAGAATTGCGGAAACAGAGAAATACCCTCACGTAACCTTCTTCTTTTCCGGAGGAAGGGAAGAGGTGTTTAACGGAGAAAGAAGACTCCTTTGCCCAAGTCCGAAAGATGTGCCTACCTATGATCTTAAGCCTGAAATGTCAGCTTATGACATTACCAATGCCATCGTACCTGAACTTGAAAACGGGACTGCTGACTTTGTCTGCTTAAATTTCGCCAATACAGATATGGTAGGGCATACAGGTGTTTTTGAAGCTGCCGTAAAAGCTGCCGAAACTGTAGATAAATGCATTGAGAAAGTGGCAACCGCTGCCTACGAAAATGGTTATGCCGTATTTATCCTGGCCGACCACGGAAATTCAGATGTAATGATCAATCCTGATGGAACGCCAAATACACAGCATTCTACCAATCTTGTCCCGTTTATTGTTATGGATAAGGACCACACATGGAATCTGAAACCTGGAAAACTGGGTGACGTAGCGCCTACTATTTTAAAAGTAATGGGCGTGGAAATTCCGGAAGTAATGACAGGAGACATTTTAGTTAGCTAAAATTTAATAATATTGTCATAAAAATGCCGTTATTATAACAGATGGCGGCATTTTTGTATGATTTATATCAGTCATGGTATGGGTTGCATATGTTATTATGCCACAAATAATAAATAAATCATATCTTTGCAAATTAAAATCTATTTAGTAAGATGTATCAAAAGCTTGTTAGGAAAGAAGTAATGGGAATATTGGAAAAGGAAGTAACCTCATTTCTTGATAAATTTTTAACGCCAATCGAAAAAATATGGCAGCCTTCCGATTACCTGCCTGATCCGTCAAGCTCAGATTTTAAATATGATCTTGAAGAAATTCAGACTTTTGCCCGTGAAATGCCTTATGACCTGTTTGTAACCTTAATCGGAGACTGTATTACAGAAGAAGCATTACCATCTTACGAATCATGGTTAATGGGTGTTGAAGGAATTGATCAGGAAGAAAAAGTAGGCTGGGCCAACTGGGTAAGAGCATGGACTGCCGAAGAAAACAGACACGGGGATCTTCTGAACAAGTATCTTTACCTGTGTGGAAGAGTAAACATGAGAGAAGTGGAAATCACCACTCAATATCTTATCAACGACGGTTTTGATCTGGGAACAAGCATGGACCCTTATAGAAACTTCATCTATACAAGCTTCCAAGAAACAGCAACCAACATTTCCCACCGTAGAGTAGGAACTCTGGCAAAACAATCAGGGAACGGAAAGCTGGCAAAAATGTGCGGTGTTATTGCTGCAGACGAAGCCAGACATGCCAAAGCTTACAAGCACTTCGTTGCCAAAATACTTGAAATAGATCCATCAGAAATGATCCTTGCTTTCGAAGATATGATGCGTAAGAAAATCGTTATGCCTGCCCACTTAATGAGACAGTCCGGACAAAAAGCAGGAGAACTTTGGGGACATTTCTCAGATGCTGCCCAGAGATGCATGGTCTATACAGGAAACGATTATATCAATATCTTATCGGACCTGTTGGATGAATGGAAGATTGAACATGTAAAAGGACTTACCGAAAAAGCTGAAAAAGCTCAGGAATATTTAATGAAACTGCCTGCAAGACTGCAGAAAATTACCGACAGAGTTTCTACACCGGACCTTCAGTTCCAGTTTAATTGGGTGAAAAGTTAGTTCTATACTACTTAAATTATAAAAACTTAAGAGTGCCATCGTTTTCGGCACTCTTTTTATTTCTTATCTTTGCAAAGCTAAAAAAAGACAAAATGTTAAATAATAAAAAAATTGCTGTTGATTTCGACGGAACTATCGTGGATGATGCATATCCGGCAATTGGCAAGGCAAAAATTTTTGCTTTTGAAACACTAAAAAAACTTCAGGCAGAAGGATACAGATTGATCCTCTGGACATATAGACATGGAAAAACGTTGGATGAAGCTGTAGAATTCTGCAGACAGAACGGAGTAGAATTTTATGCTATAAATTCAAGCTTTGAGGGAGAAGTTTTCGATCCTGCAAATCAATCCAGAAAACTGGATGCAGACTGGTTCATCGATGACAGGAATCTGGGAGGATTTCCGGGTTGGGGTGAAATTTATAATATTATCCAGGAAAGAATAGAGTTCCGTGTAGAAGGAAAAGAAGTTCTGGCCTATTCAAAACTGAAAAAAGAAAAGAAAAAAGGACTTTTCTGGTAGATTTTTAGAAGTTAGAGGCTAGAGATTAGAAATTAGTAGCTTCACTTTGTTTCAATATAACCAGAAAATGATAGATGCTAAAGATTACTTATGACTCAACCTATCCGTTAAGCTGTAAATCTAACTTCTAGCATCTAATATCTAACATCTATATAAAAAATGATTCAATTAAAAACAATAGAAGAACTCCGTTTGATGAAGGAGAGTGCACACCTGGTTTCAAAAACACTTGGTATGCTTGCCAAAGAAATAAAACCGGGAATCAATACCTTATATCTTGATAAGCTGGCTCATGATTTTATTAAAGATCATGGAGCAGAACCTGCTTTTTTAGGATACGGAGGTTTCCCGAATTCTTTATGTATTTCTCCGAATGATCAGGTGGTTCACGGTTTCCCTAACAAGGATATTGTAAAAGAAGGAGACGTTCTTTCTGTGGACTGTGGGGTTGTTCTTAACGGTTTCGTAGGCGATCATGCCTATACATTTGAAATCGGGGAAGTAAAACCTGAGGTTAAAAAACTGCTGCAGGTAACCAAAGAATCCCTTTACAAAGGAATTGCACAGTGTGTAAGAGGAAAAAGAATAGGGGATATTTCCCATGCCATCCAGTCACACTGTGAAAAGGAAGGGTATGGTGTGGTAAAAGAACTTGTAGGGCACGGCCTTGGAAGACAAATGCACGAAGATCCACAGGTTCCGAATTACGGAAGACAGGGAAGCGGTAAAGTGATCAAAGACGGTCTGGCCATCGCCATCGAGCCTATGGTAAACCTGGGAACGGAAAAAGTGAAATTCCATAATGACGGCTGGACGGTAACCACATTGGATAATCTGCCTTCTGCTCACTTTGAGCATGATGTAGCGGTGATCAACGGAAAACCTGTACTGCTTTCTACATTTAAATATGTTTATGAGGCTCTTGGCATCGTAAGTGATGAAGAAAAGCCATTCCAACTGGATTTTTAATGAAAAAAGTAACTAAACTTTTACTCAATAAAATACCTCGCCCAATGCTTATTAAAATGAGTATCTGGGCGAGGCCTCTTATCTACCAGTTTTTCAAGGGAGATGAATTCTATGACCCTATTGATGGAAGATCTTACCGGAAATTCCTTCCTTACGGCTATGGAAAACAAAGGGAAAATGCCCTTTCTCCGGGAACGCTGAGCCTGGAAAGACACCGCCAGATGTGGCTTTATCTTCAGAATGAAACCGATTTTTTCATCAAAAATGCCAAAGTACTGCATATTGCCCCCGAACAGGAATTTCTCAGGAAATTTAAAATGATGAAAAACCTGAACTATATTTCTGCAGACCTTTTCTCGCCGATTGTAGATGTGAAAGCTGATATCCTGAATCTTCCTTTTGAAGATAACAGTTTCGACATTGTATTCTGTAATCATGTTCTGGAGCATATAGAAGATGATGCAAAAGCTATGAGTGAACTGTACAGGGTAATGAAACCCGGAGGTTGGGGGATCTTTCAGGTTCCGATGAGAAACTCTATGGAAAAAACCTATGAAGATTTCACCATTACTGATCCTAAAGAACGTCAGAAACATTTCGGACAGTACGATCACGTAAGATGGTATGGGATGGATTATTTCGATCGTTTAAGAAAAGTCGGCTTTGAAGCCGAACCGAATTTCTATTCTCAGAATTTTTCAGAAGAAGAAATCAAAAAATACGGGTTAAGAAAAAACGAAATCTTACCTGTAGTTTTCAAAAAATAAAACAATAAACCCGTTTTCTTGATGAAGACGGGTTTATTTAATATAGATAGAATTTGTTTTCTGATTAGTGAGAGACAGATTTCAGTCCCACCACGGAACCAATAAGGGTTACGATGAAGAATATCCTCCAGAAGCTTACAGGGTCTTTAAAAAAGAAAATTCCCATCAGGGCTGTCCCTACAGCTCCTATTCCTGTCCATACTGCATAAGCTGTCCCCATCGGAAGCGTTTGGGTAGCTTTGATCAGCAGTACCATACTGATGGTCATGGTAATCAGGAAACCGGCGTACCACAAATACATTTCAGTTCCGGATGTCTCTTTGGCTTTTCCTAAGCACGATGCAAAAGCAACCTCAAATAATCCGGCAACAATTAAAATAATCCAATTCATTTTTTTAAATTTTCTCTTCTGCAAATTTCAGGATTTGAGAGGAAACAAAATTTTACATTTGATAAAAAATGAAATTATTTTAATCAGGGTTGGAGAATGTAGGCAGGAAGTCTGAAGCTGGAGGAGGGAAGTTATTGATCCCGAAAGCATGGGTGTAAAGCAATTTTATTTTACTGTTCATCAAAGTTAAAGGTAACTGTTGAAAATGAATGTCCGATGGTAACGTCCAGCTCCCATCTTCCATCTTCAAGTCCTCTTATTTGATCTCCGCACGTATTCTGCTGAGGCTTACCTGCGTAATTCCAAGATAAGAAGCAATATGTCCCAGCTGAACCCTTTTTAAAAGGTCCGGTTTATTAGTCATCAGATCTTTATAACGTTCCAGAGAGGTTTTGAACTGCCTTGAAATAATCAGTTCTTCCGTTCTTACAAGCTCCCGTTCTGCGAATTTCCGGCCCCAGTTGGCAATATAAATATCCTCATTGAAAAGCTTTTTCAGATTTTCCGTTTCCAGGATGTACAGATCGCAGTCTTCCAGAAGCTCAATGCTTTCATAGCCGGGTTTATCTTCCACATAACTCTTCATGGAAACGATGGTTTCACCTTCACTCCCGAACCAGAATGTAATATCATTATCCGTAGTGGAAGCATACGCCCGTACAATACCTTTCCTGATAAAATAGATATGAGGAATGATTTTATCTGCTTCCATGAGGCAGAAGTTTTTCGGATACGAGACTTCTTTGATATGCTGTTTTAAAGCATCTTTAGAAGCTTCAGGCATAACATAAATATGATCAAGGATCTGGTCTATATCCATAAAATTCTAAATATCAGTTTTCTTTGCTGTTTAGCGGTTAGTCTGCAAAATGCTTTTCGGCTTCGGTCATAATTTTTGCTATAAATATATTACTTTTTCGAAGGCTGTACTTACTTTTCGCAGAAACAAAACCCAATTAAATTTTGTTTTCACTAACTTTGCACCCCGGTTCAATATTGAGCCTAAAAAATAATATATGCACAAAGCAGGATTCGTAAATATAGTCGGAAAGCCTAATGCCGGAAAATCTACCTTATTAAACCAATTAATGGGGGAGAAACTGGCTATTGTAACACAAAAGGCACAGACAACACGCCACAGGATTTTTGGAATTTATAATGAAGATGATTTACAAATCGTATTTTCAGATACGCCCGGAGTTTTAGACGCCAAGTATGGCCTTCAGGAAAAAATGATGGATTTTGTAAAGGATTCTTTACAGGATGCGGATGTATTCTTATTCATTGTAGATGTTACCGATAAAGCCGAACCTTCAGAATTTTTAATTGATAAACTGAATAAAATCCCGGTTCCGGTATTGCTTCTTCTGAATAAAGTAGATCAGACCACACAGGAAGGCCTGGAAAAGTTGGTAGAAGACTGGCACAACAGAATTCCGAAAGCGGAAATTCTTCCTATTTCTGCCCTGAATGCTTTCAATACAGATATTATTCTGCCGAAACTACGATCCCTGCTTCCGGAGAACCCGCCTTATTATGACAAAGATCTGTACACCGATAAACCTGAGCGTTTCTTTGTGAATGAAGCAATCCGTGAAAAAATTCTTCTTAACTACGAGAAAGAAATCCCGTATTCCGTGGAGGTGGTTACCGAGCAGTTTAAGGAAAAAGAAGGAATTATTTTCATCGATTCTATTATTTATGTAGAAAGGGATACCCAGAAAGGAATTATCATCGGACATAAAGGAGAGGCCATTAAAAAAGTAGGAACAGAAGCCAGGCTGGATCTGGAAAAATTCTTTTCCAAGAAAATACATTTAAATCTTTTCGTGAAAGTGAAAAAAGACTGGCGTAAAAATGACAGAGATCTGAAAAATTTCGGATACAGATAAACTAAAAACACCTGAAATTCCGTTCTATTAAAAGATTTTTAGTAACTTTAATCTAAATTTTTAGTAAATGAACTATTTTCAGTCCAATTCCAGCTCACTACCTAAAGATATTGTTTTATTTGCAGTGAGAATATTTGTAGGTTTTGCTATGCTTTCTCACGGTTTTCCGAAACTTCAGATGCTGTTGGAAGGCGGTAAAATTGAGTTCTTCAACTTTATAGGATTAGGGCCTTTGGTGACTCTCGTTCTTACGGTTATTGCTGAATTCGTTTGTTCAATACTCCTGATATTAGGTCTTTTTACAAGAGTTTCTTTAGGTTTCCTGATCTTTACAATGGCCATGGCTGCTTTTGTAGTTCACGGGGCAGACCCTTTTGAGAAAAGAGAACTGAGTCTCATCTACCTGTCTGTTTATCTTCTGCTGATGGCATTTGGCGCCGGAAAAATATCAGTGGATCATATGATAGAAAAAAGAAAAAGAGCTTTGGATTGGTAATCCGGTTCAGATAAAATAAAAGAGCATTAGAAATAATGCTCTTTTTTATTATGGGTTGCAGGGCAGCGATGACCATATACAGGTCCATATGATTGTACCATTATCATCTTCACTTGCTACACATGGCTTGTATCCGGTAGGGCATGATGGTGCTCCCCCTCCAATGATTGTTTTTAAATCTTTTTTAGACAATTTTTTTAGATTTTTCATAATAAATTTTTTAGATTATTGGACATCACTAATATAGAATTATTTAATTATATCACAACAGTAGGGATTAAAATTATCAATTTTAGTTATACCCAAAAATCACTACATTCGTAGAAAATGAATTATATGAAGATAAAACTGACAATCTGCCTTCTGGCATTTCTCAATTTCTACGATGCACAGGAAAATATTACTTATCAAAAGCCATCTGCTGAAATTCTAAAACTTGCAGATTACGAAAGACCTCCGAGTGTTCTGATGAACAGCAAAAAAGACTGGGTGGTTTTCACTTACCGTCCTACCTATAAAACTCTGGAAGATCTTAATCAGCAGGAAATGAAGCTTGCCGGCTTAAGGATCAATCCGGTTACCAATATTTCAAGCAGTGTTACTTATTCCAATAATCTGAAGATCAGAAAGATCAATGATAAAAATGAAATTCAGGTAAAAAATCTGCCTACCAATGCTAAGATTACGTATATTTCATTCTCACCGGACGAAAAGACACTGGCATTTACCCATACTACAGATAAAGGAGTTGAACTTTGGATTGTAAATCTCGAAACTGCCTCAGCAAAAAAGATTACAGGTGATAACCTGAATGCGAATTTAGGAACGCCATATACATGGTCCAATGATTCGCAAAGCCTGCTGATCAGAACTCTTCCCCAAAACAGACCGGCTCTGATAGATGCCAGCAAGGATCTTCCGACAGGACCTATTGTTTCTACTGCTGACGGTAAAGTTTCGCAGAACAGAACCTATCAGGATCTTCTTAAAAATCCTCAGGATGAAAAAAACTTTGAAGTTCTTACCGCCTCTGAGATTTATAACGTTGACCTGAACGGAAATCTTAAAAAAGTAAAAGACCAGGACATGTATTCCGGTTTAAGTTTTTCTCCGGACGGAAATTATTTAATGGCTACTGTGATTAAAAAACCGTTCTCGTATATTGTTCCATTAAACAGGTTTCCTTCGACGACTACCGTTTATGATCTGAAAGGGAATGCTGTAAAAACAGTAAACGACGTTCCTCTGAATGAAATCATGCCGAAAGGATTTTCATCGGTAAGAACCGGAAAAAGAAGCATGGGCTGGAGAAGTGATGCGCCGGCTACTTTAGTGTTTGCCGAAGCTCTGGATGGGGGAGACCAATCTAAAGCTGCAGAATACAGAGATGAGATCTTCACCTGGGAAGCTCCTTTTACGTCTGCACCGAAGTCATTTTTTAAAACCAAACAGAGATATGAAGGGGTAAGCTGGACGAATGACCATTATGCAGTAGTTTCCGAAGGCTGGTACGATACGAGAAATACCAAATCTTTCCTGGTTGATCTTAATAACGGGGAATCAAAAGTTATTGATGACAGAAACTATCAGGACGTTTATAGTGATCCGGGGAATTTTAATACGGCAAAAAACCAGTACGGAAGAACCGTTATTGATATGAAAGGCGGGAAAACCTACCTTATAGGGGACGGATTCACGAAAGACGGACAGCACCCTTTCATTGACGAAATGGATGTAAAGTCACTGAAAAAGAAAAGACTGTACACTTCCAATATAAAGAATGGGAAGGAAGAAATTATTGATATCCTTAATCCTTCAAAAGGAGAAATCTTAACGACTCAACAATCCCCGAGCCTTTATCCGAACTATTTTAAAAAGAATATTAAATCCAATAAGGCAGAAGCAGTAACTCATTTTGCCAATCCTTTTGAAAGCATTAAAGATGTTTATAAGGAAGTGATTACCTATAAAAGAAATGATGGGGTTACTTTAACGGGTACCCTTTATCTGCCTGCCAACTATGACAGAAAAGCTAAAAAAGAAAAACTTCCTTTACTGATCTGGGCATATCCTACAGAATATAAAGATAAAAATACAGCCGGACAGAACACCCAGAATCCAAACGATTTTACCTTCCCATATTACGGTTCTTTCGTATACTGGACGACGAAAGGATATGCGGTGCTGGATGATGCTGCATTCCCGATCATCGGCGAAGGTAAAACGGAACCGAATGATACTTTCATTCCGCAGTTGGTTGCGAATGGAAGAGCTGCCATAGACGCGGTAGACCAATTAGGATATATCGACAGAACTAAAGTAGCTGTAGGAGGCCATTCATACGGTGCGTTTATGACGGCTAACCTTTTGACCCATTCTAAAGATTATGCCTGTGGTATTGCAAGAAGCGGTGCTTATAACAGAACCCTGACTCCGTTTGGATTCCAGAGCGAGCAGAGAAATTACTGGGATGTGCCTGAAATTTACAACACCATGTCACCGTTCATGAATGCAGACAAAATGAAAACACCATTGTTATTGGTTCATGGTGATGCGGACAATAATCCGGGAACATTCACCTTGCAGACAGAAAGATACTTCCAGGCTTTGAAAAACCTGGGCGCTCCTGTAAAGATGGTTCTGCTTCCCAAAGAAGCTCATGGTTATGTTGCCAAAGAGAATATTTTACACCTTTTGTGGGAACAGGATCAGTTCCTTGAGAAGTGTCTGAAGAAATAAATTATATTTTAAAACTCGTCCGTCAGGACGAGTTTTTTATAAATATCTTAGAATTTCATCAATACTTTTAAGTTCCATAAAATTGCTATGCTCCAGATGATGTTCGTGCTGCTCATGGCTCCATGTCACATGATAAGGAATATGCGCTGCAAAACCACCGATCTCCAATACAGGAAGAACATCGGATTTTATTGAATTTCCAAGCATCAGAAAATGTTCAGGCTTACAGTCCAGATGCTTCAGTAGCTTTTGATAATCGCTTTCCTTCTTATCGCTCATAATTTCTATATGATGAAAATAGTCCTGCAGGCCTGAGTTTTTAAGCTTTCTTTCCTGATCCAGCAGATCGCCTTTTGTGGCTACAACCAGCCTGTATTTTCCTTTTAATGCATCCAGTGTTTCGGTAACGCCTTCCAATAATTCTATAGGTTTCTGAAGCAATTCCTGGCCAATTTCAATGGTTCTGTTAATTAATTGCATGGATGCTATTCCTTCCGAAATTCTGCTGACAGTTTCTACCATACAGAGCATGAAACCTTTTACACCGTAACCGTAAAGATGAAGATTCTTCATTTCGGTTTTAAACAGTTCCTGGGATACGGAATGTTGAGGAAGATAGTCTTCAAGAAGTGTACAGAATTCCTTTTCCGCTTCCTGAAAATAAGGTTCGTTGATCCAAAGCGTGTCATCAGCATCAAATGCGATGGTTGTTATATGATTATTCATTTTACTTTTGTAATTTTCTGCTGACAAAATTCAAGATAAAAATTCAATCACAAAAGGACATTTGTCCCGGATAAGAAATGCTAAGAACCAATCAACTGTTTTTAAATTACCTGGAAGATCTTTACGAAAAACAGGCACGTAAAGAAGATATTATCATCAGATCATTTTCCAAAGGCGAAAGGATATTTACACAGAATGAAAATCCTTCTAAAATAATGTTGATTAAAGAAGGCATTACCAAATGTTTCCTCGTTGAAGAAAACGATAAGGAATATATTGTTGAATTTCTGGGAAAAGGTGAAATTACAGGAGAAATAGAACTGATACGGAATATTCCCTGTCTGTGCAGTATTGAAGCTGTAACCGATGTTACCGTTTATGCTGTTACGATACCATATTTTAAGAATCTGATTAAAAATAATCTTTCATTGAATAACCTGCTGCTGGATGTTTTTGCGGAGCGTATCGTCAATACTTCCAGAAGGGCTTCCTATCAGCAGCTTTACGCGGCAGAACATACCCTGGCGCAGCTTCTTGAACTTCAGGCGCAGCAGAAAATAGAAATTTCTAAAGAAGACATGGCAGCTTATCTGGGAATTACAGTAAGAAGCCTGAACAGGGCTCTGAAAAACCTGGGTGAGTAAATTCTGTCCTGTTTTAAGCAATAAATTATAATTATTAACCATATTTTGCCTGTAAAAAGATCATGAACCTTATTTTTGCAAAGAATTAAACCGGAGTTTATAAAAATGGAAGAACTGCAATTCAGGAATGCTGACCTGAAAGATTTGGAAAAAATAGTTGAGATCTACAATTCCACTATCCCGTCGAGAATGGTAACAGCAGATATGGAAAATGTTTCTGTGGAGAGCAGAAAAGAATGGTTTAATGAGCATAATCCTCAAACACGGCCGCTTTGGGTGGTTGAAGATCAGAAGGGTCAGATTATAGGCTGGGTAAGCTTTAGCTCATTCCACGAAAGGGCTGCTTACAGCGGAACGGTAGAAGTGAGTATTTATCTGGATGAAAGTTGCAGAGGGAAAGGTTATGGGAAGACAATTCTTAAATATTGCATTGATAATGCCGGGAAATTCGGGGTAAACAACCTGGTTGCTCTTATTTTCCTGCATAATGAGGCCAGTTTAAAGCTTTTCAGGAATTTCGGGTTTGAAGATTGGGGAACATTACCTGATGTAGCCATTTTAGATGGTGTTGAGAGAAGCCTGAAGATTTTAGGGAAAAGAGTAGGGTAAACCGTTATTGCGAACAGACTGAAGGTCTGCGAACGAAGTTCAGAAGTGACGAAGCAATCCCGAAGGGACTTGTCTTATTTAGAAATATTATTTAGTATTACTGAAAAACTATATACTCACTTCGACTTCGCTCAGTGTGACCTCTCTAATAACCATTATTTTTATAGCATTGTCAGTCTGAGCGGAGCCGAAGACTTTTTATTTAATGCTATCATCCGATTATTTAAGAGTTCCAAATATATTACAGTACTAAGCTAAAACGAATTTCGCGAAGTCTTCGACTTCGCGAAATTCGTTTTTATTTACTTTTAAAAGAAGGCTTTTTATCTTTTTCAATATAAATATAACGGCTTTTTATACCGTTTTGCAGCATTGATTTCTTTTTATTCAGTTCTTCAATAGATTCTATGTTTTCATTTTTGAAATTTGATTTCTGACCGTTTTTTATACCCTCGGAAAACATTCTTGTAGGGTCTTCATAAAGGTCTTCCACATACTTATTGAATTTCTCATTGGTGATAGGGATGGCAGCTTTTCCGTAATGGGTTTCTACAAATTCTTTGGTGTCATAATCTGTATCCAGTTTTTTATTGCTGACCAGTTTATAAATAAAATTCTTATCTGTATCTTCAAGGATAAAGATCAGTCCCGGAAGTCCGCGAAATTTATAGGGCCCTTCTTTAATGTTTACATCATTGGAAAACCAAGCGTTCCATGTTCTGTCGCCAAAATCGGTGGTTGCTTTCTGGAGCTTATAACCATTGTATTCCTGTGTTTCCTGAAGAAGTTTCCACTTCATTTCATCGGTGGTACTGATAACAAAATAATCAAAGAAATCCCTGTACCACTTATTTTTAAAGGAATCGGGAGCTCGTTCGATGACCTGGTCTGTTCTTGTGCTGTATTTGGAGACAATGCTGTTCGCTTTTTTATTGATGGAGTCATAATCCGCAAAAGTTCTGTCATAAAATTTTACAGATTTAGGGCTGATATCAAGGTTCATAAGGTTTTTCCTGTATTCTTCTGATGCATCCGTCCGGTAATGAAGTTCATAAACAAATCGATTGGTCTGTGAGTGATAGAAAGAACCTGCGTATAAAGAAAGCAGGAATAGTATTTTTTTCATGGTTTAATAAATGGGTCTAAAAATAATAAAAAACCCGGAGATTTCTACTCCGGGCTCATCAATTGATCTGTTTTATTGATATTATTGCTTAATTTTCTTCGCAGACATATTCAAAAACCGTTTCACAAGGAAAACAGCAGAGACCGTTAGCCCTAATCCTAAAGCGATCCACATGCCGAAAGCACCCATTTTTAAAGTGACACACAGGAAATAGCCTAAAGGAATCGTAATTATCCAGTAAGCGATAAAAGTATAGATCGACGGGATCTTTACATCTTGGATTCCTCTGAGCATTCCTAAAGCTGTTACCTGTACTCCGTCCGAAAGCTGGAATAGTGCGGCAATGATCATTAATTTTGAGGCCAGCATAATGACTTCAACTTCTTCTTTTTTGGTAAAGAAAGTGGGTAATATATTTCTTCCCAGAATGAAAACCAATCCGCAGATACACATGAAAATAAAAGCTATTTTCAGATTATTGATTCCTACTTTTCTCAGCTCAACAAAATTCTGTTCCCCCAGTTTTCTTCCGATCATGACCGTTGATGCCACACTGAATCCTACACAAAGGTTAAAGGTAAATGAAGCCATACTTAATGCAATCTGGTGGGAGGCAATATCATGAGCTGAAATAAGTCCGCAGATAAATGCAGCCCCGGCAAAAGCGGTTACTTCAAAGAACATCTGTAAAGCAGTGGGCAGACCCAGTTTTATCATCTTATCAAACATATTTCGGGAGAAAACCTGAATTTTTAGAGAAAAATCTTTGATATATCGTCTTGTTTTTTTCTCTTTAACCAATACAATATAAAGAAAGACCACCATAAATATTCTGGAGATCAGCGTGGCTAAAGCAGAGCCTTTTACCCCCATTTCAGGGAAGATCCAGAGTCCTTTAATGAAGACATAATTCAGGGCAATATTGATAATATTCGCAATGATGGTAGCTTTGGTAACGCCTATGGTATAGGAAAGTCCTTCAGAAACTTCACGAAGCGTCTGAAAAGCCATGAAAGGGATCATACTGATCGCCATAATACTCAGAAAGTCTACCGTATTCGGAATAATCTTCTCCGGCTGTCCGGAATGGTAGAGCAGTGGCATTCCCAAAAACAAAACAGCCATTAAAATAATTCCTACTGACATATTGATCACAAAACCATGGCTGAAAACGGAATTAATAGTTCCGTGATCCTGCTTGGAGTGTGCCTCAGAAACAAGAGGAGGAATAGCAAATGAAAATCCCAGCGCCAGTACAAATACCGAGAAAAATACAGCATTTCCCAATGAAACGGAAGCCAGCGCATCCGCACCTAAAAGTTTTCCGACAATAATATTGTCGAACAGATTCACCGAGACCTGCCCAACCTGCGTAAGCATAACAGGCAGGGCCAGGGTAAGGCACTCTTTCGTATAGTTTTTGTTTAAAAAGTTCATTGTATTTTATGATTCATATATAGTTTATACTTAAAACAGGGCAAAAAAAAATTGCAGTAAGGCTACTGCAATTTTATAATAGATTTAATGTTCAATTAAATTATTTCCTTACAAAATTAGCAACATCCTCCTCAGAAACAGTATTTCCGCCAAGAATAATTAATCTTTCCACCACATTTCTCAGTTCTCTGATATTTCCTGTCCACGAAAGAACTTTAAGCGCATCAATCGCTTTATCATCGAATTTTTTCACGGCAGTACCATGTTCATCGGCAATCATACCGGAAAAATGTTCTACCAATGATTTGATATCTTCTTTTCTGTCATCCAACGGCGGAACGTAGATTTCAATCACAGAAAGCCTGTGGTAAAGGTCTTCCCTGAATTTTCCTTCTTCAATTTCCTTCTGCATGTTTTTGTTGGTAGCAGCAATTACCCTTACATCCACCTTAATTTCCTTATCGCTTCCCACAGGAGAAACCTTGCTTTCCTGCAATGCTCTCAATACCTTAGCCTGAGCAATAAGGCTCATATCTCCGATCTCATCCAAAAAGATCGTACCTCCGTTGGCTTGCTCGAATTTTCCCTGTTTATCCTTAATAGCTCCTGTAAAAGAACCTTTTACATGTCCGAAAAGTTCAGATTCAATAAGCTCAGAAGGAATGGCAGCACAGTTTACCTCTACCATTGGTCCTCTTGCACGCTCACTTTGATTGTGGATAGCATGGGCTACCAGCTCTTTTCCGGCACCATTGGGTCCTGTAATCAGAACACGGGCATCAGAAGCAGCTACTTTTTCGATCATGTCCTGGATCTTTTTCAGAGCAGGGGAATCACCGATCATCTGGTATTTTTTACTGACCTTTCTTTTTAGGGTTTTATTTTCGGTTTGAAGATTTTTATTTTCCTTTTTAAGACTTTCTTTAGCTAAAGCATTTTTTACGCTTGTAATCAGCCTGTTGATGTCGATAGGTTTGGAAATGAAATCGTACGCACCCTCTTTTAAGCAGGAAACAGCAGAATCAATGTCTGCGTGGCCTGAGATCATGATAAAGGTACTTTCGGGTTTCAGAACCATACTTTGTTTCAAAAGTTCAGTTCCTGAAAGCTTAGGCATCTTGATATCGGAGATCACCAATGCGAAATCTTCTTTTTCTATCTGTTTGTAGCCTTCAAGGCCATCTTCAGCGATAACAAATTCGTAATCGGTAAGTTCATCAGAAAGAATACTGTGTAATACTCCCGAGATTGCTTTTTCGTCTTCTACAATAAGGATTTTTTGCATAGTTGCAAATTTAGATTTTTTGATTCAATTATTAGCAAAAACTATACCTAAATATACTATTTTGAGTAATCTCTTCTGCCGAAAATAGCAGACCCAACCCTTACGGAATTGGCACCGCATTCAATGGCAGCCGGGAAATCATCACTCATTCCCATGGATAAAGTTTCCAGTGTTTTTAACTGATTTAATTCATCAAAAAGCCCTTTTAATATTAAAAACTCCCTTTTTACCTGTTCCTTATCTTCTGTAAACGTAGCCATCCCCATCAGGCCGGTAACCTCTACATTCGGAAATTCTCCATCCAGATATTGCTGGAATAACGCCTTTGCTTCAGCAATCTCAAGACCGAATTTAGTTTCTTCTTCGGCTATTTTTACCTGAAGCAGAACCTTGATTTTCCTGCTGCACTTTCCGGCTTCTTTATTGATCTCTGAAAGAAGTTTTTCAGAATCCACACTCTGGATGGTGTCAATAAAAGGAGCGATATATTTTACTTTATTGGTCTGAAGATGCCCGATCAGGTGCCACTGGATATCTTTCGGAAGGAGAGGATATTTCTCCATAAGCTCCTGAACTTTATTTTCGCCGAAGACTTTCTGTCCCAGGTCATAGACTTCCTGAATGGCTTCAACCGGATGTGTTTTGGACACGGCTACCAGTTGAACTCCCGCTGGCAGCTGATTTTTTATTGCTGTATAATTTTCTTTAATATCCATACATGCAAATTTCTGAATTTTAAAAGCAAAAAACTAATGAATCCGCAAAATTGTTTAATATGGGTAATTTGTTGCTAGTTGCTAGTTGCTAGTTGTCAGTTAAAATTCATCATTAAATGAAAATGTCATCAAATCATTAATACATTTTACATGAATACATCAATACAATTAATTTAGAATCTCATTAATCTGTGGATATTGGGAAATCTTCCTGAATACAAATTTGTTACTTTTCTGAAGCTTTTCGATAAACAGATCCAATTCATTAATGGAATCTGCATCTCTGAGGTATTGGTCATGAGTAAGGAAAACCAGGTGCCTTGATGTTTTTTCCAGATCGTTGAAGAAAATACTGTCTACTTTTTTGATCATGGCTTCATGGCTTCCCTTTAAAGTCATTTTTTGGGAAGGTCTCCATTCAAGATCCCAGCCGATTACTTTATAGCCTGCTTTTTTAAGGCTGTTGGCTGCATCGGTAGAGCTTTTGATATCGGTCACATTAATGTTGTTCAGTCTCCAGATATTTCTGCCGGGTGTTCTCGCGATCATATCATAAAGTTTGAGGCTGTCTCTGGCAATGTTAAAATCATGCACTACTTCCTCAGGATTCTTATAAAAATCGGTGTATTTATTGTGGGCATGACTAAAGCTGTGGTTGGCCAGTTCAATCAGTGGATTGTTTTTTAAAAGCTCAAGATCATCTTTCTGCCTTTTGCTTCCATAGGCATGTTTTCCTACCAGAAAGGCGGTAGCACAAACATTTCTTTTGTTTAAAATTTTCAGAAGGTTTTCTGTTCCCTGGTTAGGGCCGTCATCAAAAGTAAGGTAGATGATTCTTTTATCGGATTCTACATTCTCATCATCTATTTTGGGGACCGGTTTTGCGGTGGGATGTTCCAGTAAGACGGTTTTTTCAAATTCTTTCACTTCGGTTTTGCCGTTACAGCTGTTGAATACAATTGAAGCTGCACTCACCAATGCAGTCATCCCAAGAAAAGCCATATTTTTTGACTTTTCTCCCAAAAATTTTTTCATAAAGATAATGGAGATTAAATCGTTAAAATTTGTTAAAATAATCGCTAAAATGTTAACAAATTATATGCCATATTCTGTTAAAATATAGTTTTTTAATTTTATTTTAAGATCTTTAATTTAAGGTGTTTTTTGATAAAATAAAAAAGTTTTAAGATTATGCTTTCTTATTCTTGTTTTTTAACATTTAAGAATACAAGAACAATAGCTTTTCTCTATTTTTATTACCGAAATATTATTTTCCTTTCTGTGGGATTTATTTATCTTGATAAGAAAGTTTATTTTAGAATTTCTTTTAGATAAAGAGAATTCTTAATGGCTGCCGTTCCCCAGGTATTATTGAAAAATATAAATGCTTTCCTTTCAGAATAACTGATTTTTTCAGCAAGCTTATCGATAAAGTCTGAGCTGTATTCGGATTTATAAAGAACGGGTTTGCCATGAAGCCTGTAATACAAGATTTCAGGATGGTTAATAATGACATCCTCCGGAAGGTTTCCCGGAAAACTTACCCCTGAAAAAACAATATTGTTGTCTTTTAAAAGGGTGAAAATTTCTTCAGACCACCAGGAATCATGACGGAATTCTATAACATTTAAATATTCAAAATCAAGGTTGTTGAGAATCAGGGCAATATTTTCCTGTGACTTCCTGAATGAAGGCGGAAACTGGTATAAAAATCCGGAAAGTTTTTCTTTCAGATGAGTTTCAATGTGCTCACAGAACTCTGAAATCTCCTGTCTGGAATCTTTCAGGCGCTTTTCATGTGAAATTGCTTTTGGTATTTTAATGAAAAACCTGAAGCTATCGGGAGTTTCATCATACCATTTTGAAAGCGTTTTTGCAGTTGGCTTTCTGTAGAAAGTAGAATTGATCTCTACCGAATTGAAAGCCTGTGAATATAAGGTAAGAAAGTCTTTACTCTGGGCATTTTCAGGATATAGCGAACCTTTCCAGTCGTTATTGTAAAATCCCGAGCATCCAATGTAAAGACTTTCTTTTTTCATGATATTTATTTTATTTCCGTATCCAGATTGACAGAGTTCAGCCTTAATGAATTGAGAATGACAGAAAGTGAACTGACACTCATTGCAGCTGCTGCAATCATGGGTGATAACAGTATTCCAAAGAAAGGATACAATAATCCTGCCGCTACCGGAATTCCCAGCACATTGTAAATAAATGCAAAGAACAGGTTTTCTTTGATATTCTTAAGAAGCTTTTCACTGAGCAGCTTCGCTTTGGCTACGCCTAAAATATCACCTTTTAATAATGTAATTTCTGCGCTTTCCATGGCAACATCGGTCCCGGTTCCCATTGCAATTCCTACGTCAGACTGGGCTAAAGCAGGGGAGTCATTGATCCCGTCACCGGTCATGGCTACAATCTTACCCTGCTGCTGAAGTTTTTTTACTTCATTCAGTTTATCTTCGGGCAGGCAGCCTGCTTTATAATGTTTGATTCCTAATTCATCCGCAACTGCTTTTGCGGTATGCTCGTTGTCTCCTGTCATCATGATCACATCAATTCCTTCATTCATCAGGCGCTGGACGGCTTTTCTGGAAGTTTCCTTAATTTTGTCTGTAAAGCTGATAAAGCCTAATACAGACTGATTCTGTGCAACATAAGATATGGTATGTGCTTTCGACTGTACTTCTGTAGCTTTTTGTTTTAATTCATCAGGAACAGACAAGTTGTGCGAGGTAATAAGGCTTTCGTTTCCTAAATAAACGGTTTTCCCATTGATATTTCCCTTCACACCTTTTCCTGAAATATTTTCAAATTGATCAACCTTTTCAGGGGTTAGATTTTCTTCTTTTGCTTTCTTTATTACTGCATTGGATAATGGGTGCTCAGAATTCTGATTCAATGAAAATGCTATTTTCAGAATTTCTTCTCTGTTAGCGTTTCCTGATACTTCAATATGCTCTACAGATGGTTTTCCTTCGGTTAAGGTTCCTGTTTTATCCGTGATCAGGACATTGACTTTATTCATCTGTTCCAGCGCTTCAGCATTTTTAATCAGGATGCCGCTTTTAGCCCCTTTCCCGATTCCTACCATCAGGGACATGGGAGTTGCGAGGCCTAATGCACACGGACATGCCACAATCAATACCGCAACGGCATTAACGAAGGCAAATAAGCTTCTTTTCCCTTCCGGTCCGAAAAACTGCCACAATACAAAGGTAAGAACAGCAATGAGGATGACAACCGGAACAAAAACTTTGGAAACCTTATCCGTCAGTTTCTGTATGGGTGCTCTGCTTCGGCTGGCTTCATTCACCATTTTGATTATTTGCGAAAGAAGGGTTTCGTCGCCCACTTTTTCAGCTTTCATAATGAATACCTTATTTCCGTTGATGGTTCCTGAAGAAACTTTATCATCAATGTTTTTCTCTACAGGAACAGGTTCGCCGGTGATCATGCTTTCATCAACCAAGGAGTTTCCTTCTGTAATTTTTCCGTCAACCGGGATTTTTTCACCTGGTTTTACTTTCAGGAGATCTCCGATTTTTACCTGGGAAAGTAAAACTCTTTTTTCTTCCCCGTTTACCATAAGATTAGCTTCGTCAGGAGAAAGATTCATCAGTTCTTTAATGGCATTTCCTGTTTTTTTGTGAGCGGCAGCCTCCATCAGCTGTCCTAAAATCACAAGCGTTAAAATCACACAGACTGCTTCAAAATACAATGGGATTTCATGATTGTGACCTCTGATTTCATGGGGTATGATATCCGGGAAAGCCAAAGCTGTAATACTGAAAATAAATGCTGCGGCAACTCCTAAGGCAATCAGGCTAAACATATTTAAATTCCAGGTTTTAAATGAAATCCAGCCTCTTTTCAGCAGAAACCACCCGGAATAAAACATTACCGGAAGGGTCAGGGCAAGTTCTATAAATCCCTGCGTTTTATGGGAAAAAGGAAAATTAATCAACATTCCGCCCATTGAAAGAATGAAGACGGGAACTGTAAAGAGAAGAGAAATAATGAATTTTCTTTTTAAAATATTGTAGGTTTCATCTTCTTCGTCATCTCCGGAGTCGGGCATTCTTACAAGGTCCATTCCACAGATCGGGCAATCTCCGGGTTCGTCTCTGATGATCTCGGGATGCATGGGACAGGTATATTTTGCTGTTTTCTTCTCAGGATATTTTACAAGATCCATCCCGCAGACAGGGCATCCAACGTTGGAATCATAGGTTTTGTCGCCTTCGCAGTACATCGGGCAGTAATATCTTCCGGCCATATCATCTGTAACTTTCGGGGCTTCATGGTGATGGCTGTGATTATGATGATGAGTAGGGCTGTGTTGATGATTGTGAGTAGCAGCGTTTTTAACAAGATCTTCTGTAATTTCTTCCAGGTGCATGTGGCAGATCGGACAGTCCCCTTTTTCATCATAAGTTTTATCACCTTCACAGAACATCGGGCAATAATATTTACCTATACTGTCTTTGAAATTTGTCGGAAGATTAGCAGAAGAGTAGGTGGGTTTGTGGTTCGGGTCCTTGGCATGTTTTTCTTCGATGGGAACGAGATACATATTACAAACCGGGCATCTTTCACCTTGTTTAAAGTATACTTTGTCGCCTTCACATTCCATCGGGCAGTAATATACGGAAGAAGGAGAAACCCTTTCCTGTGGCTTTACAAAAGTGTTTTCAGGTTGGTTTGGGTCTTCAAGCCTGTATTTTCCTATTTCTTCCAAAGCTTTATTCAGAACTGAAAGCTGGATTTCCTTATCAGAAGTAATCGTGGCTGTATTGTTCTCCAGATTTACATCGGCTGTAACTCCTTCAATACTGTTGAGTTGTGCTGAAATTTTTTTCTGACAGCCGGAACATGTCATTCCGAGTATATTATATTGTCTGTTCATGATCCTTGAATTTATACTACAAATGTCCAAAATGAAATGGTAAGGCTGTTATAAATTTAAGGATAATAGTTATAGAATTTGGTTTTAGGGTTTTGATTGAGTTTGAGAGTGGGAGTGTAGGAGTGTAGGAGAGTTTTAGGGTTTGAGAGTTGAGTGCGGAGGTAAATGGGCAGAGGTTCGTTGTTCTGTGATTACCTATTTTTAAGTTAAATCGGACCTAATTTATACTTAAACATATGTTTATATATTTCAAACCCTCAAACGCTCTGACTCTCAAACTCAGAAGCTGTCCAGGGTTTTTCTTTGATGATCCTTCAGTTTCTTAAATTCCGTAGGGGTAAATCCTGTGATATTTCTGAATTGGGAAGAAAGATGCTGAACGCTTTTGTAGCCAAGCTTTCCGGCAATTTCTGTAAGAGTGAATTCGTTGTAAAGAAGCAGTTCCTTTACTTTTTCAATTTTGTGAAGGATAAAAAATTGTTCCAGGGTAATATTTTCGTTCTGGGAAAAGGTTTTGGAAAGAGAACTGTAGTCTTTGTGGATTTTCGAGCTTAAAAATTCGGAAAGAAGGAAATTTTCATCAATATCCAGTTCACTGATTTTGATGATAATGATATTTTTAATTTTATCAACGAGCTGATGGGCAGAGTCTTTTATTCTTTCAAAACCTGTATCGAGCAGGCTTTTCTCTATGGCCAGCATTTTTTCTTCAGAAACATCTGCTTTAGTTTCCACTTCTCCCAATGCAACGGATTGGATTGCTATTTCTGCCTCGCTGAATATTTTTTCCACCGCGGAAATACAGCGGTTGCATACCATATTTTTGATGAAGATTTTCATGGCTTGCTCAATCTGTCTTTTACAAATTCTATTTGCGTTTTTCCGTGTGGTGCAGGATTTCCTTCACTGTCCAGATTCACCATGACGATCTTATCTACTGTAATGATGGTCTGGTGGGTCATTTTGTTTCTTACATCACATTTTAAAGTAATGGATGACGATCCGAAGTGGGTGGCTTCAATCCCTATTTCTATAATATCTCCCTGTTTTGCTGAGCTTACAAAGTTGATTTCTGAAATAAATTTCGTCACTACTTTTGTATTTTCCAGCTGAATGATTGCGTAAAGCGCCGCCTCTTCATCGATCCATTGTAAAAGTCTTCCTCCAAAAAGGGAATGGTTGGGGTTCAGGTCTTCAGGCTTTACCCATTTTCTGGTATGATAGTTCATGTTTTAATGATTTGCCTGACAAATTTAAGGTTAAAAACCGGTTTTATCAAGAAAACAGCATTTACTGATCTGAAGGAAATGATTCATTTTCTCAATCATATTTTTTTGGAGCGCATTGCTTTTACTTTTTTTATGTGGTCATCCTTTAAAAAGTTCTGATATTCTTTACTTTCAACAGGTATAAGAGCTACTTTTCCTTCTTTGTTGTGATGGGTTCCGAATCCATAACGCTTGGATAGTGGGGAAGCCCTAAGACAAGGTTGTCCTTTGGAGAAGAATTGCAGCCTGGCCTCTTGTTTTTCACTTTCAGGAATATCGTTTTTCAGAGCATAGCATTCGAAAATAATATCGTCAGAAGTATACCGGTATGGGTTTTTAATGATCTGATTATACTGAAGTTCTGCCAGAGTCTTTATCTTCTTTTCAGGTGGAGTTTCAGCACTGGAGAGAGGGCAGTCATCAGCAACTTCAATGAAGGTATTGGTATAATTTGTAGTGTGTTTCATATTTATACTGTTTTGATGTTAAAATATTTCGGATATTAATCGGTAAGAACTGTGTTTTCTAATATTCTACAAGATTATTTTTATTATGTTAACTAACTTTAACTTTCTTCGAAAACCAGTTTAATTATTGTTTTTCGATAATTAATTGTTCTCTAAAGATAAATTTAAACTTTGAATTCATGTCATCGTGACAAATGGCTTAAAAAAAACTTTGATTTATAATTTTTAATTGTATCTTGCATTCGTTTATATTTGGAATCAATATTTGTTCATTAATTTATGTTGTTTTTCTCTTATATACCAAATTTTTATTAATTTATAATTTTTATTTAAAATGAACATTTTTGTTTCAAACATCAATTACGCAACTAAAGAGTATGAGTTGCACGATCTATTCGCAGAATTTGGTGATGTATCATCAGCTAAAATTGTTACAGACAGAGAAACTGGCCGTTCAAGAGGTTTCGGTTTTGTAGAAATGGGCGATGAAGAAGGAAAACAAGCTGTTGAAGCTCTTAACCAGAAAGAATTTAACGGAAAAACATTAAACGTATCTGAGGCTAAGCCAAGAGAAGAAAAACCAAGAAGAAGCTTCGACAACAACAGAGGCGGTGGTTACGGAAACAACCGTGGTAACGGTGGTGGATACGGTGGTGGAAACAACCGTGGAGGTAACGGCGGAGGAAACCGTTGGTAAAAATATAAGGCGGCTTTCAGGCCGCTTTTTTTTATGTACAATTATCCCTTCCTGATGTATTCAGGGAGGGATAATTATTTTTTCTTGTGAATTTGAATATACTAAATAAAAAGAGCAACTAAAAAGCCGCTCTATAATAGTACATTTATTTTTCTTTGATCAGAAGCAGAGCATTATCATACAAAATATTCTTTTTATTGTTGTCAGGAGTTTTATCTCTTGAAATATTCTGGAACACTATTTTAATATGGTATTTTCCCAGATCGCTTTCCATAGAAATTTCTTTCATTGTTACCGTTCCCATTTTAGAGACATTATTTTCAAAAAGTTTGTTCATGGCAGGACCGAAATCTACGGATTCAGTTGAATTAAGAATTACCCTTATTGTTTCGTTATTATTGACCTCTGTATGATTGTCTATCTCAAATGTATCCCCATTAATATCTCTTAATTCCTGATTGTAGTTATTGAAATTAATCAAATACTGATACCCCTGAATGTTAGTTACCCTGGTTTCAGATTGTAAAACGAGCCTTTCAAATGCTGAAGCTTCCAGGGTTCTGTCTACATGGGTAAATGCGTCTCTCACTGTACTGCTGACAGCCCATGAATAAGGCCTTTCAAAATCATCTGCTAAAAGATCATGTGTTTTCCCGGAAACAAGATTCAATAGAAAATCTTTTTGTCTTCTTTCTGCCAGAAACTGAAATTTGTTTGCAATTTCATCTGCAAGCGTATCGGAAACTTTCTTTTGGAAATGTATTTTATGATTGACCAAAAGCTTATTCTGGTCCAGAAGTGTGATCAATTGATTTTTCTGGCTTCTTTTGGCGACACTGAATGCATTAAAGTAAGGAAAGATCAGAGAAAATATACCGAATATGAATAGGCTTACAGGAATGAATTTTATACTCGCTTTTCTGTTGAATACAAAATAGACAACCACGCTCAGCAACCATAGTGCCAGCAACAATACAAAATATCTCGGTTCTGTATAACCATATTCCAGAATCCTTGTAAATATGGCTGTAAATAATAAAACAAGTAAAGGAGTTATAGTGTAATAAAAAAGCTTTGAAAATACTTTGACCCAGGATTTCGCTTTTTCTTCTTTAAGGGGATAAACCAACAGTAAAGCAAGGATGCCCACCACACTGTAAGCCAGAATCAGATAAGAAACCCATCCTCTCGGAAGCTCCCAGTTGATGATGATTTTAAATGAATAAAAGTAAAGGATTATTAGATAAATGAAAAGCAGTGGAATCAGGACGAACTGGGTAAAGAATTTAAGCACTACAGGATAAGTTCCGTCTTTTTCAAGATAACTCAGGCCGGTTTCATTAAAGAGTAGAAAAATAAAAGAACTTCCGAATATAGCTAATACATAAAAAGTATCAAGGTAAAGTTTATCGTGGAAATTAAAATCAAACAGCTTATCAATTGCCAGAATTGCCAGCTCTACACCTCCTGTAAGGACACCTGTAAAAACGGCTGTCAGAAAAATATTAACGAAAAGGTTCTTATTATACTGCCAGAAATTAAGTTCTTTATTCTTTTCCAGAAATGCAACAAAAGAAACCAATAAATGAGATAGCAGACAGGTAATCGCTATAATAAAACCCTGAACTTCATTGAAATTCTTCCTGTTTTCGGGGAGTACGAAATAAAATCCCACAAGGAAAGCAGTTCCAAGTACTTCCAAAAGCAGCCTTTTCCCGATTCTTTGGGACAGAATTTTCAAAGCAAACATCAAAGAAATTCCAAGACCGCAGCAAATCATAAATTTTGAATAGGTAAAGAAAGCTTCCTTGTCATATTCTCTCTCCAGCATGCAAATTGCTCCTATAGAGGCGAGCAGACTCATTAATAAAACCATTGGATAGCGCAACAGTACATCCTGTGCCTTTCCAGCTATTTCCCGGAATTTTGTTTTCATGATCTGCGTATTTGTGTTTAATCTTTTTTCTTTTTCTTCTTTTTGTCCTTATCTTTATCTTTTGCTTTGGACTTTTTAGCTTTTTTGGGATTTAAAATCTCATCTGCATACTCAAATTTCGGTTCCTCAATTTTTGCAGGAACGATTTCAATTTTAAGGTCAAAATAATTTTTCAGGTCATCCTGGGATATTAATTTTTCATTAAACAAAAGCTCAAGCATTTCCTTCCCGGAATCATTAAAAAAATTGTGTGAAAGTTCTTTCAGCAGAAATTTTCGGTATTCTTCAGAGGGAACCACCACTGTGTATTTAAAGATTCTACCTTCTTTCTGAGTCGTGATATAACCTTTTTCCACCAGGATTTTAAGATATGTGGAAACGGTATTCTGGTGCGGCTTCGGTTCAGGATGCTGCTCCATGATGTCTTTAAGATAAAAAGATTCAAGCTTCCAGAACAGCTTCATAAAATTTTCCTCAGCAGCGGTAAGATGATTTATTTTCATAGAATTCTTAATGTTGAAATTGTATATTGCAATAAAGATAAATAAAAGATACCACAAATGCTATCGCGGCACCCATAAATACTTCCTTTACGGTATGTCTTTTTAAAATAATTCTTGTAATTCCCACCAAAGCGGCTATTCCCAGCCATACCAGCCCTGCCTTCCAGTCTAAGGAGAAAAACAGTGCTGCAACAAATACATTAAAGGCTGTATGCATCGAACTTTTAATAAAGAAATTGCTGATCTGCATGGTGAAAACAAGAATCAGTATAAACAGCATAACAAGATCAATGTATCCGTTTCTGAAATAATTAAAAACAAGATAAATAACCACACAGGCGGCAATAAAAATATAAAGGCTTTTCCTCTGAACCCGGTCAGAGACATCCATATTCGTATATCTACCCGTTTTGACATTCCATATCAGCCATATTACCACCGGAAGAATGATCATTAATAATAAAGGGACAAAGTAAAGAAGAGAATCTTTCAGTGAATATTCCCTTACACTCATATAGATGAAAAAAATAAATAAAGAAATGAGAGGATTGAAAAAATCTGAAATGATTCTTGAAATTTTATGCACCAGTAAAGGCTGTTTTTCTTCCATGTTTAAGTTTAAAATTCAAATATAACACTATAAGCAAAAAAACAATTAGGATGTATACGATAAAAACAAAGTTTTTTTTATAATTTTGCTCAAATATTCATCATAAAAAAGCAAGAGCTAGCACATGAAAGAATTTTCTAAAGAGGTATACCTGAAGTGGTATGAAGATATGACTATGTGGAGAAGGTTTGAAGACAAATGCCGTTCTCTTTATCTAAAACAAAAGATCAGAGGTTTTTTACATTTGTATAACGGTCAGGAGGCTATCCCTGCCGGCTTCACGCATGCAATGGATTTAACGAAGGACAGTATGATTACTGCTTACAGATGCCATATCCATCCAATGGCGATGGGGGTAGATCCTAAAAGAATCATGGCTGAACTTTGCGGTAAAGCTACCGGAACGTCCGGAGGTATGGGCGGATCTATGCACATATTCAGCAAAGAGCACCGTTTTTACGGAGGACACGGTATTGTGGGAGGACAGATTCCTTTAGGGGCCGGAATTGCTTTTGCAGATAAATATTTTGACAGAAAAGCTGTAAACATCTGTTTCTTCGGAGACGGAGCAGCAAGACAGGGATCGCTTCATGAAACATTCAATATGGCGATGAACTGGAAACTTCCTGTAGTATTTGTGGTAGAAAACAACCAGTATGCAATGGGAACTTCTGTAAAAAGAACAGCCAACCACGAAGATATCTATAAATTAGGTTTAGGATACGAAATGCCTTGCCTTGCTGTAGATGCAATGGATCCTGAAAAAGTAGCTGAAGCAGCTTACGAAGCAATAGAAAGAGCAAGAAGAGGAGACGGGCCTACCTTCATTGAGGCAAGAACGTACCGTTACAGAGGACACTCTATGTCTGATGCAGAACCTTACAGAAGTAAAGAAGAGGTAGCGATTCATAAAAATGATGACCCTATGGAGCTGGTAAAACACAGAATCCTGGAAAACGGTTGGGCTACTGAAGCTGAACTGGAAGCGATCGACAATAAATCAAGAGAATTTGTAGAAGAATGTGTTGAGTTCATGGAGAATTCACCATATCCGGATCCGGAGAAAATCTACGAATATGTTTATGCACAGGAAAACTATCCGTTCTTAGATAAATTAGAAAACTAAAATAATTTGCTGATACGATGATATGCTGATGTGTTAATAGTATAAATTATTATCAAATCATCACATCACCACATTATCACATTAATTAAATTATCATATAAATAAATTATGGCAGAAGTAATTACGATGCCCCGCCTTTCGGATACTATGACGGAAGGTAAAGTGGCAAAATGGCATAAAAAAGTAGGCGATAAAGTAAAAGAAGGAGATATTTTAGCTGAAATTGAGACAGATAAAGCTGTTCAGGATTTCGAATCTGAAATAGAAGGAACCCTTTTATATATTGGTGTAGAAGAAGGCTCTGCTGCTGCTGTAGATTCTGTTTTAGCGATTATCGGTAATGAAGGAGAAGACATTTCAGGGTTAACAGGTGGAGCTGCTGCTCCTGCTGGAGGCGGATCTGAAGAGAAAAAGTCTGAAGAAGAATCAAAAACAGAAAATAGTGCTACAAGTGTCGAGCAGACTACTGCAGAAGTTCCTGCAGGTGTAGAAATTATTACAATGCCAAGACTTTCTGATACAATGACAGAAGGTAAAGTGGCAAAATGGCATAAAAACGTTGGCGATACTGTAAAAGAAGGAGATCTTCTTGCTGAGATCGAAACTGATAAAGCGGTTCAGGATTTTGAATCTGAATTCAACGGAGTATTATTGAAGCAGGGTGTAGAAGAAGGCGGTGCAGCTCCGGTAGATTCAGTATTGGCCATTATAGGTCCGGAAGGAACTGATGTTTCTGCGGTAGGTGCTCCAAAAGCAGCTGCTCCGGCCTCTGAAAAACCTGCTGAACAGAAAACTGAAGCTAAAGCAGAAGAGAAAGCGGCTCCGGCAGCAAATACTTCATCTTCTGACAGAGTAGCTATTTCTCCGTTAGCTAAGAAGATGGCCCAGGATAAAGGTGTTGATATCAACAGCATTCATGGTTCAGGCGAAAACGGAAGAATCGTTAAAAAAGATATTGAAAATTATCAGCCTTCTCAGGCTCAGGCAGCTCAGCCAGCAGCTTCTGCTCCGGCAGCAGCACAGGTTGCATTAAGCTTTGTTCAGGGTGAAGATACGGAAACTCCAAACTCTCAGGTAAGAAATATTATTGCAAAACGTCTTTCTGAAAGTAAGTTCTCTGCTCCTCACTATTACCTGATGGTAGAGATCAATATGGATAAAGCCATTGAGGCCAGAAAAGAAATCAACTCCTTACCGGATACCAAAATTTCTTTCAATGATATGATCATCAAAGCAACTGCTATAGCTTTAAGAAAGCACCCTCAAGTAAATTCAAGCTGGGCAGGAGATAAGATCATTCACAGAGGAAATATCAACATAGGCGTGGCAGTAGCTATTCCTGACGGATTAGTGGTTCCTGTACTGAAGAATACAGACCAGATGAACTACACACAGATCTCTGCTGCTGTAAAAGATATGGCTTCAAGAGCCAAGAGCAAAGGCTTGAAAGCAAATGAAATGGAAGGTTCTACATTCTCTATTTCCAATCTTGGAATGTTCGGAATCGAAACCTTTACAAGTATCATTAACCAGCCGAACTCTGCCATTCTATCTGTAGGAGCAATCATTGAGAAACCGATTGTAAAAGACGGTCAGATCGTAGTAGGAAATATCATGAAACTTTCATTGGCATGCGACCACAGAGTGGTTGACGGTGCTACAGGAGCCCAGTTCTTACAAACTTTAAAAACTTATCTGGAAAGTCCTTTAACTTTGTTACTGTAACATTCTGGATTGTAAAATAGTAAAACCTCTCGTTTCGAGAGGTTTTTTTGTTTTCAATAATCAATTGTGAATTTGTGTTGTTTTATCAATTTTTCTTAGTCGGGGTCATTTATAACTGTCCACTATTTCCGCCTGTTTCCATATCCGGTAATGTTCTCCTGTTGACCAACAATATATTATACTGATCTGTAAGGGCATTCAGCTGGTTGATTACTGTTGTATAAGGCGAAGGAGGTGTTTCTACCAGAAGGTGAAGCGCATCTATCCTGTCTCTCAGGGCATAGTAGGCAGTGTTGGTTTCTTCTCTTTTCAGCTTGATGGTTTCCGGGCTGGCATCACCATATTCCTGAGTACGGGAAAGGTACTTTGCATTGAACTCGTCGTTGGCATTTTCAGCTCACTGATCCAAGCAGAAATGCTGAAAGCATTAATGGCATTGGCAAGTTCCGGTTTGTTCTCCCAATCGCGCAGTAGGTTGTTCAGAGTTGCAGTCTCCGCCTGGTAGTTGAGGCGGGCAATTCCGCTGCCATAGAGTGCCATATTATCCAGCAGAAGCTGTGCGTTCTGCTTTTTATCGGTTTCGTAGTGGTAGGTTTGGGATATTAGGAAATAGTAGATCCCGTTGATGGCATTATCTCTTTTTTCATCCAGCAATAGGAGTTCCTGAGTCTTTTCACTGGCAAGGGCTTTTTTGTAAAGAGCTTCAAGCTCTGTAATTTTGGAAGAGAAAGCAGAGAGCTTGTTTTCAATCCCTAGCAATTCAGGATTATTCAGGTTAATGATTCCAGTGAAGTCTTTCACGTATTGCAGGTATTCTGCATTACGAAGTAATTTTAATTCAATTGCATTCATATTTTTAAAATATTGGTTGTTGTGTCTTTGGTGAAAGTGTGCTGCGGGGTAGAGAGAGGATTTCCCGTCTTCCGGAAAACCTTCCGTAAGGGTGAAAGAAGGTTCCCGGTTCCCGGAAAGTCTGTCGCGAGGGTGTGGCAGACTTTCCGGCAGGAAAGAATGTTATTTGCTGCCTTCAGCTTTACTTTTCCAGTATTCTACCAGCTCTTTCAGCTCTTTGATGCGTTCTTCGTACTGCTCGATAAGCTTTTCGGGAGTGCTATAATTATTAGTCTGGTTTTGAATTACACCCCCTCCATTATCATTAGTTTGTTCAGTGTTATTACTATTTATTTGAGTATATCCTTCATCTGGCTTCAAAAGATCTTCCATAGCTACATCCAGAGAGGTACAGATATTTTCAATATGGTTGACCCAAGAGTTGGTTTCCCCGTTTTCTATCCGTTGGTAGGTAGAGCGTGAAATATGTAGCTTCTCTGCCAGCTCTTCCTGCGAGATTCCTTTATCTTCCCTGTACTTTCTTATTTTTTTCCCAATGGTTGCATTCATAGCTAAATAATTTGATGAACAAATATAATTTTTTTCCCAACATAATGATGCATCAGAAATAGGGCATTGCCATTTTATTTTTTTTCACATCTTTGGGATGTAGAAAAAAGTATTATATTTAACAACTTAAAACACAAAACAATCTATGAAGAAAAATTTATCTGTCAGGCTGCTTTTTGGTGCAGCACTGGTTGCTTCTCTGGTCTCCTGCCGTTCGGAAGACTTTCTTAATAGCCGTGAAGAGGCGCCCCCTTCTAAATTTAGGGTATTTACCGCTCAGAAAGATGAAACCATTAATTACGGAAAAGGCTTCAAAACATTGCTTGAGCATTATGACGATATCCATAAGGTTCAACATACAGCACAGGCGGTTAGAAATGCATTGAAAAATTCATTAAAAACCACAGGCGAATATGTAGAAATGAATATCCGCTCGCAGGATTTTACAACAAAAACCAATGAAAAGTTTACACTTTTCCCATTAATTAAAAATCAGCAGGTTGACGGTATTATTATTGCCGTGCTAAAGGAGAATGAAACCCAGGTAGAATTTTTGAAAATGTATCCTGAGGCAGAAAACTACAGTGAAATGCTAAAATTGTTCAGGGAAGCCTATCTGAAAAATACTTTACCACAAAGACTTGCTGCTAAAGCAAACGGATCATGCAGTTCTGACGGAACGCCTTGTGATACCGGAGAAGTAATTATTACAATGCCGGGAGCGGGAGGAGGATACACAGGCGGAACCTGGAATGGAGATACTCTTCCTGTCGGTGGATGCCTGCCTTATGATAATTGTTTAAATCCCGAAGGCGGAGGAGGTAGTGGAGGTGGGGAAACTACTCCTACAAATAATAGTGCTCCGGTGAATCCTTGTGATAAGCTGAAAACTCAGAATCTGTCTACAGACTATAAGGCGAAAATAGAAGAATTGGATAAGCCGTCAGTTTTCAGCCTAAAGAAAGAAACAGGCTTTCTGGAAAGTAAAAGCGGGGTTTTTACACAGCTTCAGCCTGCGGCATCTACATCGAGCTCAGATGGGATGACAGTTCCTGTAACCTCCAATACCAAAGGATATATACATACTCATTTGAATGATTATGAAACAGGAGAATTTAATGATGAAGGGTTACCTTTAATAAACCAACCCATCAGGATGTTTTCTCCGGCAGATGTAAATACACTGATGACAATGGCTGGTTTTGTGACTGATGGAGATTATAGCCAGCTATATGGAACAATGGTTTCCAGCTACGGAAATTATACCATCATGTTTACAGGGACAGCTTCGGATATTAAAGAAGGATTTGATACTGAACAATGGAAGTTGGATTATATTGAATATAGGAAAGAAAATAAGTATTGGTCTTTTGAAAAATTATTTCTTAATTTTCTGAAAGATAAAATGAATGTACAAGGTGTGGAATTATACAAAATAAAAGACAATGGCACCATACAGAAAAAGACACTAAACGCAAACAATAATGTACAATCTGATGATTGTCCTCAATAATTTTTTAAATTTATAACAATGAAAAATAATTTATTCATACTAATGCTTCTAACAATAGCTATTTCATGTAAAGCACAAGTGATTGGAACATTAGAACAATTTGAAGAATGTACAAGTCGTCCGAATCATGATGAAGGTTGTCCTGACTTGGAAAATATCACTTATGTAAAGGATACCAATAACAGACTTGACCAATTTGTAGGAACTTGGAAAGGAAATTATGGAGGAAAACAATATGAAATAAAATTAGAGAAGAAAATTAATTATAAGTATTTTCCAACAAGTACAACATCTTGGGATAGGATTATTGGTAGAATGCTAATAAAAGATAGTTCTGGAAATATTATTTACAATTCTATGAATAAAACTGATAAAGAAACTTATTTCTCAGGAGATAATTTCCAACATAAAACATATATTATGACCTTTGTTGGAAATTATAATTGCTTAGAGGCAGGTAACGTTTATATTGAAACAAGAACTAATAATCCTAATGAAATGACATTGTTCTACTCTCAGGATAAAGATGGTCTTCTAAACCCTGCAAAATGCCCTAATTTTTCAACTTTTGTACCATTGCTCCCAACTAATAAAATGATACTGATAAAGCAGTAATTAAAGCCTCTTCGGAGGCTTATTTTAAATTACAAATAATGAAAAATAAAATAGTTTATATCTTATTACTTTTAGGAATAATCTCTTGTAAGGCACAAGTAATAGGAACATTAGAACAATTTGAAGAATGTAGAAATAGACCAAATCATGATGACGGCTGTCCTGAATTGGAAAATATTACTTATGTAAAAGACACCAATAATAGACTGAATCAGTTTGTGGGAACCTGGAAAGGGAATTATGGAGGAAAGCAATATGAAATTAAATTAGAAAAAAAGACCAATTATAAAGATGAACCTAATGATGCTCTTTCTTGGGATATGATAATTGGTAGAATATTAGTAAAAGATAGTTCTGGAAATATCATTTATAATTCTATGAACAAGCCTGATAATAATACTTTTTTTTCAGGTTATAATTTTCAACATCGAAGCTATGTGATGAGTTTTGTTGGGAACTATGACTGTTTAGAATCTGGTAATGTTTTTATAGAGACGAGAATTAATAACCCCAATGAAATGACATTGTTTTACTCTCAGGATAAAGACGGTCTTCTAAACCCTGCAAAATGTCCAAATTTTTCAACTTTTGTAGCTATGCTGCCAACTACTAAAATGACACTGATAAAGCAATAATGAGAGCCTCTTTGGAGGCTTTGCTTTTTAAAATCATAAATCATGAAAAACAGGTTATTTATACTCACATTATTTTTAGTGATTGTTTCATGCAAGGCACAGGTAATAGGAACCTTAGAACAATTTGAAGAGTGTCAAAAAAGACCTAATCGAGATGAAGGCTGTCCGGATCTTGATAATATTACTTATGTTAAAGATACTAATAACAGGCTTAATCAGTTTGTAGGAATTTGGAAAGGAGCATATAATGGTAAACAATATGAAATACATTTTGAAAAGCAACCGCAATGGGGGGAGGATATCAAATGGGATCGGATTTTTGGAAGAATAATTATAAAAGATAATTCTGGAAATATTATTTATAATTCACTAAATAAATCATTAACTGAGGCTGGTTTACTAAGAGGAGGTAATTTTCAAAATAGAGTGTATGTTATGCATTTTGTTGGGAACTATGACTGTTTAGAATCCGGTAATGTTTTTATAGAAACAAGAATTAATAACCCCAATGAAATGACATTGTTTTACTCTCAGGATAAAGACGGTCTTCTAAACCCTGCAAAGTGCCCTAATTTTTCAACTTTTGTACCATTGCTTCCAACGGATAAAATCACACTGATAAAGCAATAATTAAAGCCTTTTCGGAGGCTTATTTTAAATTACAAATAATGAAAAATAAAATAGTTTATATCTTATTACTTTTAGGAATAATCTCTTGTAAAGCACAAGTAATAGGAACATTAGAACAATTTGAAGAATGTAAAAAAAGGGCTAATAGGGATGAAGTTGGATGTCCAGACTTAGAAAATATCACTTATGTGAAAGACACTAGTAATAGATTGAATCAATTTATTGGTGTATGGAAAGGAAATTTTGCAGGAAAGGAATATGAAATACATTTTGAGAAAAAAATTCAATTTGGGGAGGATATAAAATGGGATCGAATTTTTGGAAGAATGGTCATTAAAAATAATTCTGGTAATATTATTTATAATTCATTAAATGAATTAGATCAGAATATATCTTTTTTTGGAAGTAATTTCCAAGGTAGGGCTTATGTTATGCATTTTGTTGGGAACTATGACTGTTTAGAATCTGGTAATGTTTTTATAGAAACAAGAATAAGTAACCCCAATGAAATGACATTGTTTTACTCTCAGGATAAAGACGGTATTCTAGATCCTGCAAAATGTCCTAATTTTTCAACTTTTGTACCGTTGCTTCCAACTGATAAAATCACATTGATAAAGCAGTAATTAAAGCCTCTTCGGAGGCTTATTTTAAATTACAAATAATGAAAAAAAATATTATAATTAATAATCCCTGTTCTGAAAACTGGAACAATATGCAAGACTTTTCTTTGGGGAAATTCTGTGAGAAATGTTCTAAATGTGTTGTAGATTTTACAGACAAAACGGATGCACAAGTTCATGATATTTTTAAGGCAGCCAATGGAAAAGAAATCTGTGGAAGAATTTCAGCACGATCATTAGCTATGGCTACAGGAATTATTTTGATAACCAATCTTAGCCTTGTTCAGGCTCAAACTAAAACAAACTTTGGAGTTATTACCGAACGAAAAATAACAGATGTTACAAAAATATCAGGAAAACTTATCTTCAAAAGAACAAAAAAAGAAATAGCAGATGCCGAAGTTTTCTTCATTTGCAAATCAGAATACATTAAAACAACGACAGATAAAAACGGAAATTTCACATTAGAAATACCGAACGAATTGATTGAGAAGAAAAATGTCTTATACTTTGATTTTGAAAAATTGAATAATGAAACATATAATAACCTTGACAGAAAACCTTCTAATGTAATGAATGGTGATATTTATGAAAATACATCAATTATCTTTCTTAAAAATGAACAAATCAAGGAAAAAGAAATTCAAATCGATTCTCAATATTCCTATATAGGTGGTGTATCCATAATGTCTGAAGCCCCTCCAGACTATTATTACTTCAATGGAAAAAGTATCAGTGAAAGAAAGTTTGAGAAACTCAAAAAAGAAAACCCAAATTATCAGTATTTTTTTTTCAAAAACAAAGAAGCGGAAGTTATTTCTAAAAAAAGCTATCTGAATAATTTACAGTTGCTATATTCAAAGCAATAAAACAGAGGTTGTCTCAAAAGTGAGATAGCCTTTTTTTATTTGGAGGTAAATCACTATTTTTGAATCATGATTAAAGCAAGTAATATCCATAAATCTTATGGAAATTTAGAAGTACTGAAAGGTGTTGATATCCACATTAAAACAGGTGAGGTGGTCTCTATTGTAGGTGAATCCGGAGCGGGAAAATCTACATTGCTTCAGATTTTAGGAACGCTGGACCATCCAAGCAATTCTAATAAATACAATACGGAAATCAGCATTGCAGGAGAGTCTTTCATCAATATGAATGATAAGCAGCTATCCAAATTCAGAAACCAGAATATTGGTTTTGTTTTTCAGTTCCACCAGCTTCTTCCTGAATTTACGGCTTTAGAAAATGTGCTTCTTCCAACAAAAATTGGGGGAGCCAGCGAAAAGGAAGCTTTAGAAAAAGCATATGCTTTATTTGAAGACCTTAAGATAGAACAGAGACTGAATCATAAACCCAATCAGTTATCAGGTGGGGAAGCACAAAGGGTAGCCGTAGCAAGGGCCCTGATTAATTCGCCTAAAATTATTTTTGCGGATGAACCTACGGGAAACTTAGATTCAAAAAATGCAGATGATCTTCACAGATTATTTTTTGACCTTAGGGATAAGTATAATCAGACTTTTGTGATCGTAACCCACAACCCGAACCTTGCCGAGATTACAGACCGGAAACTGGTGATGAAAGACGGGATGATTATCGAATAAAATATTTTTGCATTAATGAAAAAACTTATATTTCTGGTCCTTTTTATTATTTCCTGTTCTAACGCTGAATCTCAAGGAAATAATGTTTCCGGTATTCTTCCGGAAGTAAAGGTTTTGGAAATTAAGGATTTTGTAAAAGGGAAAAATTATAATCAGGATATTGCTGTTTTTATTAACTTTAAGACATATTCCGGAAAATACCGTTACTTTGTCTATGATCTGAAAAACGATAAAATACTTCAGAAAGCAATTGTATCTCATGGTTCTGGTTCGGTTGTAAAGAATTCAAAAGATTTGAAATTCAGCAATACCGAGGGATCATACCAGTCTTCGCTGGGGAAATATGAAATACTGAACAGCTATAGCGGAAAATTTGGAAAAGCTTACAGGCTGAACGGCCTTGATATTAGTAACAGTAATGCTATGCAAAGGGCAATTGTGCTGCATTCTTATGGATGTATTCCGGATCGGGAATCTTCAGATCCTGCCTGCCTGAGTCTTGGATGCCCAATGCTGTCTACCAATGCTTTAGTTGAGACGGCAAAATATCTCGACCAGTCGAAATATCCGGTAATCATGTATGCATTTTATTAACTTAGAATCCTTATTTTTAACTTTATAACACACAAATGACCATAAAATTCCTTGCCGAAGACGACAGACCCAGAGAAAAATTCTTACTGAAAGGAAAGAGTTCGCTTTCTGATTCTGAACTTTTGGCAATTATTATGGGAAGCGGAAGCAGGGATGAAAGTGCACTGGAATTAGCCAGAAAGATATTGGCTTCAGTAAACAATAACTGGCATCAATTGAGCCTTCTTTCGAACAAAGAACTGATGAAGTTCAAAGGAGTGGGGGAAGTAAAAGCAGTTTCCATTATTGCAGCATTAGAAATAGGAAAAAGGAGACTAATCCAGGAAATACCTGAAAAGGCAGTGATTTCAAATAGTAATGATGCCTATTCTATTCTTAAAAATAAATTGTCAGATTTAAGGACTGAAGAGTTTTGGGCCATATATCTTAACCAAAGCAATAAAGTAGTTCACATTTCACAATTAACACAAGGCGGAATAAGCCAGTCCATTGTGGATGTCAGAGTTTTATTTAAAACTGCCTTGGATCATTTTTCAACAGGAATTATTATTGCCCATAACCATCCGTCCGGAAGCTTGAAGCCCAGTAAGGAAGATATCAGCATTACGAAGAAAATAGATGAAGCAGGGAAAACATTGAGCATACAGCTTTTAGACCACATCATCGTTACACATGATGCATACCTTAGTTTCTCAGATGAAGGATTATTATGATTAGAAGACTGAAATACAAAGAGATTGATTTTAAAAAATATACGGACTGCCTTGAAAGATCAGAACAGAGAAAATATTCAGCATCAAAAAGCTTCCTGGATGTAACCACAAATAAACAGTGGGAGGTTTTGGTTCTCAATAATTATGAAGCGGTAATGCCTGTTCCTTATATCCTTAAGAAAGGGATAAAAATTGTTCATAACCCATTGATATGCCAGCAGCTGGGTGTCTTTTCCAATAAAGACGATAAAAAGATCAATGAAAAATTTTTACATTTTATTCAAAAGAATTATCTGATAAGGGCTTACCATTTCAATGAGACCAATAGTTTTGACTCAAAATTAAAAACAAAAAAGAATTTTCTTCTGTATCCTGATGAATATGCCAAGGTTTTTGCCAAATATTCACCTAAAAGGAAAAGGAAACTAAGACTGGATGAGGAAGTCATAGAAAATTCAGAGCTTAAAGAACTAAGCTATCAGGAAGCAGAGGTTTTCATTAAAAACAATGTGATAGGGCTGGACAAAGAAAATGATACGGCTACCTTGCTTAAAACTCTGGAAACTTTCCATGTATCAAAACATTTAAAGTTTTTAGCTTTTTATTATCATCATGAGATCACCAATATGATAGCCATCTACTCAGATTATGATACGATTGCGCTTTTAGGAACTTTTAATGATAAAAAGTATATTAAAATGGCTGGGGCGTCCACACTTATCGATCACGTCATAAAAGAGAATATAGAACATTCTATTTTTGATTTTGAAGGAGGTAATCTTCCAAGTATTGAAGAGTTTTTCAGAGGATTCAGACCTGTACTGAAACACTATGCGGTCATAGAAAATTCCAAAAAAACATTAATCAAGAATTTTACAGGATTTCTAATGAGAGGAAAGTTTTTTTAAGACTAATATCATGTTGATTTCACTATTTAGAATGATTTTAATTTAATATTATTCTGTATCTTTATAAAGTATTTATTCTAATAATCAAGCCATGCTAAAGCAGATCCGTCATTATAAACTACCCTATATTATTTACAATTTTTTTAATAAGAAAAAATTAAAGCATAATATTCCTTTATATAAAAAATACGGACTCAACAAAAGCTACTTTTCCAGTATTTCCAGTGCTGATTTTGCCCATCTTCCTGCTTCGGAAAGAACAATAGACCGGAATAAACTTATTAATACCGATTTTTTCAAAGAACTGAATGATGAGAACAAAGAAAGTGCTCTTCAGTATGATGAAAACGGTTATATGATCCTGAGAAATTTTATCACAGCAGATGATGCCGATAAAATTAATGCTGAAATTGAAAAGCTGATGGAAAACGGTACCCTGAAATTTATCTACGGCGGAAAGCTGATGTTTGCCATCCACCATTCTGAAATTATTAAAAACATTGGCAGCAATAAGAACTTACTGGATTTTTTATCTGTGCTTTTAGACGGTAAAGCCAAGCTTTTCCAAAGTATTAATTTCATTAATGGCAGCCAGCAGAAAACGCATTCAGACAGTATTCATATGACCACTTATCCGCTTGGCGGGCTTCTGGGAGTATGGATCGCTTTGGAAGATGTAGATGAGACGAATGGTGCTTTGCATTATATCCCGAAGAGCCATAAGCTTCCATATTTCCTTAATTCCGATTACGATAATGAAGGGAATGCATTGAAAATCGGTAAAAAAAGCTATCGTGCTTATGAAGAATTTCTGGAGTCAAAAGTTCGTGAACTGGGACTGAAAAAAGAAATATTTAAAGCAAAAAAAGGCGATATGCTCATATGGCATGCCAATATTCTTCATGGCGGTGAACCGCATACGGATAAAAACAGAACAAGAAAAAGCCTGGTGTATCACTTTTTTGATGAAAACAGCGTATGTTATCACGAAGTGACCCAAAGGCCGGCTTTGTTTGAGCTGTAATTCCATGCTTTCTCTAAAGAATCATTAAATAATAACGGCTGAAAGAATAGTTTTTTTACTTTTGCATTCTTACGAATAAACCAACACGCAAATGAAGAAAACCGGAAACATTTTTGTTTTTATTTTTTCCCTCTACCTATGTCTTATGTCTTACTATTTGTATACCCACCAGTATTACAATGTAGATCTGGAAGCTTATGTAGGACTTGTTTACAAAGCCGAATATCCGGAAATGAAGATGGGGGATATTCATAAAAAAGTATATGCTGAATTAAAAGGTACAAACCCAAAACTTTTCGGAATTACCCCACAGGATGAGGAAATTGCAAAGGGGGAAAACACTTACTATAAAGTCTTGTCGGAAAATCCAAAAGCGTATGAAGAAGAGCTGCAGCTGTTTTCGGTAAAACCATTTTATAACTTTGTAAACCTGATGTTCTTTAAATTGGGTTTTAAAGTAACAACCTCCATATTTCTTACCTCCATACTCGCTTATTCTTTTATTTTGGTTCTGATCTTCTCCTTCCTGATCAGGATTGTAAAGAATTATCCTTTAGCATTCATCATAACCATTTTAATTTCTTTATTCAAACCGCTTCTGGAAGCCAGCAGGCATGCTTCGGCAGACAGTTTGTCCTGTTTATTACTGTTATTAAGCATCTATACTTTTATCGTAGGGAAAAAGCATCTTGCAGCTACGGTTTTGGCGATGCTTTGTGTTTTAACAAGACCGGAATATTTTATTTTATACTCATTTCTTTACATCCTGGTTTATGTATATAGAAACAGCTTTCAGATTAAGACTGTTAAAGTATTTTGGTCTTATGCCTATGTCTTTCTATCTTTTTTTCTGATCCAGTATTTTAATCAGATTTCGTGGTCTACTTTGTTTATGAACCAGTTTACAAAAGTTCAGATTTATCCGATATCTGATCCGGATCCGTTCTATTTTCCGGATTATTTGAATTTTATAAAGAAAACCATTATGCTCGACTTTAACGGATCATATTTTCCGCTGCTGTTACTGTTTATTGTCATTATTCTGGCGAATAAATTTTCTTTGAACAGCAAAAAAAGTCAGGCACAATGCTTATTTTTTGCGTCCGTTTATGCCTCCGTCTTTTTAAGATATCTGGTTTTTCCAAGCCTTGCCAACAGGATGATGATTGGTTTTTATCTCATTATTATCCTGTCGCTCATCTATATTCAGAATTCTAAAACTGATATATTTAAAAACTCTTTACAAGACGGAAAATAATTAGTAATTTTGCGGTCTAAAATTATGGCTAGTTTTTCAGGATATTTACCATATGCTTTTGCATTGATTATCGCAATTCCTTTTTTGGTTTTGCTGAGGCAGTTTGTACACTCGTACATCACTCTTAAAAATCAGGAGATCAAGCTTCTTTCTGTAAAATCAAATTCAGAAAATAAAGCCCATTCCTATGAAAGAATGACTCTTTTTTTAGAAAGGATAAAGCCATCCAATATCATCCAGAAATTTGATAAAGGTTTAGCCGTACACGAATTCATCTTTCTTACGGAAAAAACCATCAATGAAGAGTTTGAATACAATTCTTCCCAGCAGCTGTACATCACAAAAGCCTCATGGTCTAATATTGTGGATTCCAAGAATGCTTTGATCGATTTACTTCACAAAACCTATGATGGGCTCAAAGGAAATGCAGATCTTGAAGAATTCAAAACCATTTTCATCATGAATTATATGGAAGGAGACGATTATATTGCTGCTACCATAGAAGACCTTAGAAGAGAAATTTTAATTATAACTTAAAAATAACAGATAAATAATGATTCCAAATTTTAAAGCACATCCATGGCACGGGGTTTCTGCAGGAGAAGATGCGCCAAATGTTGTAAACGTATTCGTGGAAATCGTTCCTTCAGATACTATTAAATATGAAGTAGATAAAGAAACAGGATTTTTAAAGGTAGACAGGCCTCAGAAATTTTCTAATATTATTCCCGCTCTATACGGATTTGTTCCAAGAACATATTGCCACAATGAAGTAATGAAACTGGCTATAGAAGCCGGAGCTGATGATGTAACGGAAGGTGACCATGACCCGCTTGATATCTGTGTACTAAGCTCTCACAATATTCATTCAGGAGGATTATTAATGGAAGCTATTCCAATCGGTGGTTTCAAAATGATCGATGGAGGTGAAGCAGATGATAAAATTGTTGCCGTAATGATCGGTGACCACGCATTCGGACATTTCAGAGATATTGCAGAACTTCCTGAAGCAGAAGTGAAAAGATTAATGCACTATTTCCTGACTTATAAAAATTTACCGGATGAGCCTGCAAAATGCAGAATTCATGAAGTATACGGAGCTGAGCACGCTAAGAAAGTGATCAAAGCTTCTCAAAAAGACTATGCAGAAAAATTCGGAGGATAGAATTTCTCTTATATTATAAAATAAAAAGATAAACGGCTTTCGTTTATCTTTTTTTGTTTAAAACTAAACCATTTTATTTTTAGTTTAAACCTTAAAAATCCGGATATAAATTTTTTTAAGTTAAATATCAGTTATGAAGGCTTTACATTTTTAATGCTTTAGTAACAATTATTTATTATATTTAATTTTCTATTACCAAAAAAATATTAAACTATGGATCTATTTGTGTTAGTACCAATTTTTGGTGTTGTGGCTTTACTTTACACGTTTCTTCAAAGTAACTGGGTAAGTAAGCAGAATGCCGGAAATGAAAAAATGAAAATAATCAGCGGTCATATCGCTGACGGTGCCATGGCTTTTTTAAAGGCTGAGTACAAGATTTTAACCTATTTCGTGGTGATTGTAGCCATATTACTTGCCGTAATGGGATCTACCAACTCCAATTCCCACTGGAGTATCGGGATAGCTTTTGCGGTAGGAGCTGTATTTTCTGCTCTGGCAGGATTTATCGGAATGAAGATCGCTACAAAAGCAAATGTAAGGACGGCAGAAGCTGCAAAAACATCACTTTCCAGAGCGCTTAAAGTTTCCTTTACTGGAGGTTCCGTTATGGGAATGGGAGTTGCCGGACTGGCAGTTCTGGGGTTAGGAGCCCTTTTCCTGATCATTAAACAGATTTTTGCTCCCGATGCTACGGTAGATTCCCATGAAATGGAAAGAGCTATCGAAATTCTTACCGGATTTTCCCTGGGGGCAGAATCCATTGCTCTTTTTGCAAGAGTAGGCGGCGGTATTTATACCAAAGCTGCGGATGTAGGTGCTGACCTTGTAGGAAAAGTAGAAGCGGGAATCCCTGAAGATGATCCAAGAAATCCCGCAACTATTGCAGATAACGTAGGAGACAATGTAGGAGATGTGGCAGGAATGGGAGCCGATTTATTCGGTTCTTATGTTGCAACGGTATTGGCAACAATGGTTTTAGGTAGAGAAACAATATCTGATGATTCTTTCGGAGGCTTTGCACCTATTCTCCTGCCTATGCTTATTGCCGGGACAGGGATTATTTTCTCTATGATAGGGACCTTATTTGTAAGAATTAATGATAATGAAGGCTCATCTACTTCCAGTGTTCAGAATGCCCTAAATTTAGGGAACTGGGGAAGTATCGTGATCACGGCCATATCCTCATATTTCCTTGTTACTAACATTCTTCCTGAAAAAATGATGCTCAGAGGACATGAATTCACTAAAATGGGTGTTTTCGGAGCTATAATGGTAGGACTTGTGGTAGGAACTTTAATGAGCATTATCACCGAATATTATACGGCTATGGGGAAAAGACCGGTTTCAAGCATTGTAAGGCAGTCTTCCACAGGTCATGCCACCAATATTATCGGCGGGCTTTCAGTGGGTATGGAATCTACTTTGCTTCCAATCATTGTATTGGCAGGAGGTATTTACGGATCTTATTTGTGTGCCGGGCTTTACGGAGTTGCTATTGCGGCAGCCGGAATGATGGCCACAACTGCCATGCAGCTTGCTATTGATGCTTTCGGACCGATTGCTGATAACGCCGGAGGGATTGCTGAAATGAGTGAGCTTCCAAAAGAAGTACGTGAAAAAACAGATATTCTGGATGCCGTAGGAAACACTACAGCAGCCACAGGAAAAGGTTTTGCGATTGCTTCTGCTGCATTAACGGCACTTGCTTTGTTTGCGGCGTTCGTAGGAATTGCAGGCATTGATGGAATTGATATTTACAGAGCTGATGTTCTTGCAGGGTTATTTGTAGGGGGAATGATCCCGTTCATATTCTCTTCACTCGCGATCACAGCGGTAGGACAGGCAGCCATGGCGATGGTAGAAGAGGTAAGAAGACAGTTCCGCGAAATTCCGGGAATTTTGGAAGGAAAAGCCCAGCCTGAGTACGAAAAATGCGTAGCTATTTCCACGGATGCGTCCATCAGAAAAATGATGCTTCCGGGAGCGATTGCCATTATTTCACCTTTATTGATCGGATTTATTTTTGGGCCTGAAGTTTTGGGAGGATTCCTGGCAGGAGCTACCGTAAGTGGTGTTTTGATGGGAATGTTCCAGAATAATGCCGGAGGTGCCTGGGATAATGCCAAAAAATCGTTTGAAAAAGGGGTGGATATCAATGGCCAGACCTATTATAAAGGTTCAGAGCCCCATAAAGCTTCCGTAACGGGAGATACGGTGGGAGATCCGTTTAAAGATACTTCGGGACCATCTATGAATATTCTCATCAAGCTGATGTCTATTGTTTCACTGGTGATTGCTCCAACGCTGGCCGTATTGCATAAGGATAAAATTGAAGCTAACAGAAAAGCTAAACTGGAAAGCCTGACCCAAACCTACCATTTAAATTCATCCGCAACTCAGACGGGTATTCAGGCGATTCCTGTTGCTCCGGTAGAAATCAAAGGACATCTTAATGAAAACGGAGACTTTGTTTATGATACCGGAACGATTCAGGAAGTAAAACTGAAAGGAGGGAAAGTCATTACATTAGGAGAAGGAAGCAGACTATTCCAGTTGTACAATGCTGTAAAACAAAAAGATCAGAAGGTAATAGATCCTAATAACTGGTATACGTTAGAAAATCTTTACTTTGAAACCGGATCAAGTGATCTGAAACCCGGCTCAGATGTACAGCTGAATAATCTTGCTGAAATTTTAAATGGTTATCCGGATCTGAAAATAAAGCTTGGAGGTTACACAGATAATACCGGTAATGAAGAAAGCAATATGAAACTGTCAAACCTTCGGGCACAGACCGCAAAACTGAAGCTATTGGAATTGGGAATTTCTTCAGACAGGGTAGAAGCAGAAGGTTATGGTTCTCAGCACCCGGTGTGTGAAGCTAATGATACCGATGAATGTAAAGCAAAAAACAGAAGAATTGATGTAAGGGTTTTAAGCCTTTAAGATCAATAAGCAAATATTAAAGCACCGCCTGCAAGGCGGTGCTTTTTTATATCTAAAAATCTGTGTAAATCCGTGAGATTCGTGGGATATAAAAGAAAAAATTAAAATTTATTTACCCGCGGATCTCACGAATTTACACAGATCTTCATACACTGTGATACTTGTTGTAATATTATGTTGTAATTTTCTAAAGATTTTTCTGAAGATGTTCCAAAGCCTGAATAATCACCTCATCTTTCTTAGCAAAACTGAACCGTATATAATCCGAATTCTGCCGTGAATTGTAAAAGGCAGAAAGAGGCAGGCAGGCTGTTTTTTTCTCTATGGTAAGCCACTTGGAAAACTCTACATCAGTCATGGTTTTGGATACATTTCTGAAATTGACGACCTGAAAAACACTTCCTTCGGACTTTTTTGCTGCCTGAAACGGAGTGGAAGCAATCATTTCGTTGAAGATATCTCTTTTTCGTTGCATGATATTTCTGTTTTCAGACGGATCAAATACTTCAAGATATCTCGCAACAGCATATTGTGCAGGAGCATTTGCACTGTAGGAAATATACTGCTGATGGCATCTGAATTTTGAGGTAAGGAATTCTGAGGCCAGTAAATAGCTGACTTTCCAGCCGGAGGTATGAAACATTTTCCCAAAAGAAAAAATACAGAACGTTCTGTTTTTCAGCTCAGGATGAAGAAAAGAACTGTAATGCTCCAGCCCGTCATAGCAATGCGTATCATAAATTTCTTCTGAGATCAGGTAAATTTCCTGGTGCTTAATCAGATTGTATAGCTGATCCCAGTCGTTTTGTTTCCAGATGGTTCCCGTAGGATTTTGTGGAGAATTAACGATAATGGCTTTTGTTTTTTCAGAAATACAATTTTGAAGCTTTTCCCAGTTTACGGTAAAATCATTATCAAGATCATAATACACCGGAATACCGCCGTTCAGCACTACGGAAGGGCCGTAAGTATAATACGAAGGCTGAATAATAATAACTTCATCTCCCTGATTTAAAATAGATTTAAGGGCTGTATGTAAAGCAAAAGTTGCACATGGAACAACGGTTACCTCATTTTCTTTAAGTTTGAGGCTGTTTTTACGGAGTGCATTATAGGTAATGATATTGTTGATAAGCAAAGGACTTCCTGCAAGTGGCTCATAATGATGAGTGTTGCAATCTATAGCTTCCCTTAAAAAGGATTTCAGCCGTTCATCGATATCAAAATCCGGAAGTCCCAGTGACAGGTCAAAACTCTTGTGTTTGGCTGCAAGTTCAGACATTTCCGTGAAAAAGGAATAATGTGTAAATCCGTAAATTTTTTCCATCTATATTGCATTGATATCAAATATAAGAAAAATACACATTCATTGAAGATTAAATAAAATTTGTTATTTTTAAGCAAATTATTATCATATGAAAAAAATTCTTATCCCGTTGATCAGCCTGGCTATGGCAGTCAGCTGCGGAACAACGAAAACTCCTGAAGGAGCCAGGGCACAGTCTACTACCGTTGCAAAAGGAGATAAAGCATTTCTCTCTGCATATAAGACCATTAAAGCTGATGAGCTAAAGAAAAACTTATATGTAATTGCTTCTGACGAAATGGGTGGAAGAGATACCGGAAGCCCCGGACAGAAAAAAGCGGGTGAGTATATGATTAATTTTTATAAAAACCTGGGAATTGCTCCTCCAAAGGCTTTAGGATCCTATTATCAGAAGGTTCCTTCCGAATTTATGAAGAAAAGAGGCGGCGGCAATCTTCCGGACTCAGAAAATATCCTGGCTTTTATTGAAGGAAGTGAAAAGCCTGAAGAAATTGTGGTAATTTCTGCCCACTACGACCATGTTGGTACCAGAAACGGAGTTGTTTACAACGGAGCTGATGATGACGGAAGCGGAACCGTAGCCGTTATGCAGATCGCAAAGGCTTTTCAGGAAGCTAAAAAGGCTGGAAACGGTCCTAAAAGATCAATCCTGTTCCTTCATGTAACAGGAGAGGAGCATGGCCTGTTTGGATCCGATTACTATACCAGCAATCCTGTATTTCCACTTGCCAATACGGTAGTTGATCTCAATATTGATATGATTGGCCGTGACGATGCAGAGAACAGAGGAAAGCAATACGTTTATGTAATTGGTTCCGAAATGCTGAGTTCACAGCTTAAAGTGATCAATGAAGCAGCCAATAAAAAGACCAATAACCTGGAGCTGAATTACAAATATGATGATCCGGCAGATACCGAAAGGCTGTATTACCGTTCAGATCATTATAATTTTGCTAAAAATAATGTTCCGGTAGCATTTTTCTTCGACGGTATTCATGAAGATTATCACAAGCCTACCGATGATCCTGAAAAAATTGATTATGCTTTGCTGGAAAAAAGAGCCCAGCTGGTTTTTGCTACTGCATGGGAAATTGCCAACAGGCCGGAAAGGATTGTTGTAGATAAAAAATAAATATTGGTTGGATCATTGCAAAATGATCCAACATTTTTTGAAATTAAATTGCTTGCTAACCAGTATTAAAATGGACATACTCATACGTGAAGCCAGACCGGAAGATATCCCACAGATGCAGGTCGTTAGAAATGCTGTTAAAGAAAACACCCTTTCGGATCCGTCATTGGTTTCCGATGCAGACTGTGAAGAGTTTCTGTTTGAAAGAGGAAAAGGCTGGGTTAGTGAAGTAGAGTCACGAATTGTCGGTTTTTCTATTGCAGACCTCAGAGAAAACAATATTTGGGCACTGTTTATACATCCTGATTTTGAGAATTTAGGCATCGGGCGAAAGCTTCATGATATCATGCTCAACTGGTATTTTGGACAGACTAAAGAAAAGGTGTGGCTGGGAACCTCTCCCAATACCAGAGCTGAAACATTCTACAGAAAATCAGGCTGGGAAGAAACAGGAACGCACGGAAAAGGAGAAATTAAATTTGAAATGACTTATAACAACTGGAAAAACAGAAAATCATGATACAGAACGTAAAATCGATCAGACCTTTCATCGGAGCCGAGAATTTTGAAATAAGCCGTAGCTTTTACAGAGACCTTGGGTTTGAAGAAGTAATTCTTGAGCCTAAAATGTCCTTGTTTAAAAGGCAGGAAACAGCGTTTTATCTTCAGGATTATTATACCAAAGATTGGATAGACAATACCATGATCTTTATGGAAGTCAATAATACAGAAGACTTTTGGAAGGAACTTCAGACCCTGAATCTTACAGAGAAATATAAAGGCGTAAAGCTTACGCCCGTTAGGACGATGGATTGGGGAAAAGAATGCTTCGTACATGATCCGTCCGGGATTCTATGGCATTTTGGAGAATTTTTTTAATGACAGAAGGAAAATATGATTTACGCTTTTGATACGTATTACTATGATGATCATGCCAATACTGTGTGTATTGCCTTTGAAGACTGGACCTCGGAAATTGAATCCGAAATTTTCACTGAAAAAATGGACATCAGTTCCGGGTATGAAAGTGGTGCTTTTTATAAAAGAGAGTTGCCCTGTATTTTGAATCTGCTGAAAAAAATTGACTTAAAAGAAGGAGATATTATTATTGTTGATGGTTACGTAACCCTTGATAACGATGGCAAAATAGGGCTTGGAGGTTACCTTTATGAAGCCCTGCACCAGAAGTATGTTATTATCGGAATTGCCAAAAATGAATTTGCATCACCCGATTCCCAAAGAAGAAATGTCCTGAGAGGAGAAAGTAAAACCCCTTTATTCCTTACTGCAAAAGGAGCTGATGTAGATGAAATACTGCCGAAAGTAGAGCAGATGTATGGAGCTTACAGAATGCCAGCACTTTTGAAAAAGCTTGATCAGCTTTCCAGAGCATAATTAATTGTAAGTTCAAAAACAGGTAAAACAATATCTGTGTTTGATCTAAAAGTTCTAAGCTATATTTAATTTATCTTTCTCGTTTTTAATGAAATTCATTGAAAAGTGATAAATATCACCTGCTCATTATTTTTATTAATTCTAAATAAATATAAATTTGTCCCAACAAAAAAGGAATTAATGAAGAAACTATCTACTTTTTCTGCGGTGGTATTTTATATGATGATGAACGGGCAGTATTGTACGCCGGCATTCCAGTATGGCGCAGATAGCAATATGATTACCAATGTCAGTTTTGGAACCATCAATAATACCTCAACATCACAATCGGCCAATGTGCAGGTATATGAAGATTTTACTTCAATGTCAGCAAATATCCAAGCGGGGAATACTTATCAGATCTCTGTAAAAGGGCCTTCCAGTACTTTTCCGAGTGATGTGATGGTATTCTTTGACTTTAATAAAAACGGCAGCTTTGATGATGCAGGAGAAAGCTTTTATATTGGGCGACTTGAAGCAGCGAATCCTTTCAATGCCTTAACAGTAACCGGAACGGTTTCAGTTCCTGCAAATGCAGCAACAGGTAGTACGAGAATGAGAGTGCTGAAAAATACAAACACAGTTGCTTATTCCGATCCAAATGAACCTGATTCTATTATTACAGCGTGTGATACCAGCCTTAGGTCAGGACAGGCAGAAGATTATACCGTTAATATTACAGGAAATACTATCGTTTTTCCGGCCCCATATTGTGGAACTGAAAATGTTACCACCCTTACCATTAGCGAAATTAATAAAGTGGAATTTGCCGGGGTTACCAATGAAAGCTCTGTAAACGGTACTTCCGATGTACTGGAAAACTTTACCGGAACGGTTTTCAATGTGAACAGAGGAAATTCTTATCCCATAACGATAACGGGAGAAACACAGGGGCAAACCACCGTTTCGGTCTATGCGTACATCGATCTTAATCATAACAATACATTTGATGCTAATGAAGTATTTAGTCTGGGCTACTTGGATAATTCTGACCCTATTCCGGGTAAAGAATCGGGAGTGACGACCGGAACCATTGCTATTCCTGCCGATGCTATACTGGGCGAGACCCGTTTCAGAATTGTCAAAGCTTATGAATCAAATTCATGGATGGGAACCCTGGAAAATCTGCCATGTCCTGCGGGATGGTTCATAGGACAGGCCGAAGATTATACCCTGAATGTATTGGCTTCGAATCTGGCTACATCAGAGGCTGTAAAAAAGGCATCAGCCAGAATTTATCCTAATCCAACATCAGGAACGGTTACCTTAAAAACTGAAGAGAGGCTCGAGAAATATGAAGTTTACAATTCATCGGCACAAAGGGTGCTGGAAGGAAACTCAGACGTAGTCAATATGGACCGTCTGGCAACCGGAACTTACCTGATCAGGATATATACCGGTGATAAAAAAATGATTACTGAGAAGATCATCAAAAAATAAACACTTTATCTAATCATATCCATATCAATTTTTGTTTTTTAAGCCGGCAGATTTATCTGCCGGTTTTCTTTTATGAAAAATAAAGAAACCATTTAAAACTTTAAAAAACAGAAAGATATACCAGCCGCTTAATCAAATCAATCACAGATTGATTATTCTTTGCATCCTTCAATCTGCATAATCAGAATTAAACTTTGCGTTAAAATAGGCTTATAAAAATTTTTGCAAAGAAGACTGTTCCAATAGCTTAATATCTTCTTTCTAGAAGTCTTTAAGATTTTGAATCCAGTATTTCCAGTAAATCTTGCTTTGACAACTTCTGAATTCCATTTCCATCCGTTTGAAGCAGGTTCTGAGCCAGTTCATTTTTCTTTTTCTGCAGGCTTAAGATTTTTTCTTCAACCGTATTGGAGCAGATAAGCCGGACAGCAATTACATTCTTGGTCTGCCCGATCCGGTAGCTTCGGTCAATGGCCTGGTTTTCAGCTGCAGGGTTCCACCACGGATCTACCAGATAAATATAGTCTGCTTCTGTAAGGTTAAGTCCTACACCTCCGGCCTTTAAACTGATCAGAAATACCCGGATTTCATCATTTTCCTGAAAGCTATTAACAACTTTACCTCTGTTTTTCGTCTGCCCGGTAAGATATTCAAACGGGATATTTTTATTTTCAAGCTCGGTTTTAATTAAATCCAGCATTTCTACAAACTGGGAGAATACCAATATTTTATGGCCTTTAGACTTACTTTGAATCTGTTCCATCAGTATTTCTACCTTTACAGCATGATCACCGGAATATCCTTCTTTTAAAAGCACAGGAGAATTACAGATCTGTCGGAGCCGGGTAAGCCCTGTAAGAACATGCATGCTGTTTTTATTCAGATCATCGTCATCATTGGCAGCAATAAATTCACGGAGCTCTTTTTCATAAGCATCATAAATTTTGCGCTGTTCAGCATTCATTTCGCAGTAAATAACCATTTCTGTTTTTTCCGGAAGTTCCCTGGCAACCTGTTTTTTGGTCCTGCGGAGAATAAAAGGCTTTATTTTCTGCTGAAGCTCCTGAGCACGTTTTCCATATTCAAATTTATCAATAGGAACAGCGTAGATGTCTTTAAAATACTGCTTGCTTCCCAAAAGTCCCGGACAGGCAAAAGAAAGCTGACTGTAAAGATCAAAAGTATTGTTCTCAATAGGCGTTCCGGTAAGAACAAACCTGTTTCTTGAATCCAGTAGACGCGCAGCCTTATATCTTTCCGAATCAGGATTTTTAATGGTCTGCGATTCATCAAGGAAAACACAGTTGAAGCGGAAATTTTTCAGGAAGCGGATATCCGAAAGCAGCATTCCGTAGCTGGTCAGTATGACCTCATATCCGGAAAAATGTTCCGTAGTTTTCAGTCTATCGGCTCCATAATGTACCATAGTCTTTATGGAAGGGGCAAACTTATCAATCTCTTCCTGCCAGTTGAAGAGAAGGGAAGTGGGAACTACAATAAGATTGATGACAGGTCCACGTTTTTCCCGTTGGGAAAGAATAAACGCAAGTACCTGGAGTGTTTTTCCAAGACCCATGTCATCAGCGAGACATCCGCCGAAATTGAATCCATCCAGAAAGCTCAGCCAGTTCAGCCCGTCATGCTGATAATCCCTCAATGGTGCATTTAACCCTGAAGGAATACTAGTCTGGGGAATATCTTTAACCGATAAAAACTGAAGTGAATAAGAAGAAAGCTCTTCCTGTACCTCGCTGCTTAAAATATCTTTCTCAAACAATGAAGATACCTCTGTAAAATTGATCTTTGAGATTTTAAGATCTTCAGCATCTATTTCCCCGATCCGGAAAAACTCGTTCATTCTGCTGATCCATTCTTCCGGGAGAACTCCAAGCGTTCCGTCATCAAGCTGAACAAATTTGCTTCTGTTCCGGATCGCACGGTGAAGCTGTTTCAGGGCAGCCTCTTTCTGGCCAAAACTGACTTTTAATTTAGCATTGAACCAATCCAGACCGCTGGTGATCTGTATATTCACCTTTGCCTTATACGAATTAAGCCGGGTGCTTTTAAGCTCATTGAATCCAAGAATAATTATTCCTTCATTTCTCCATATTTCAAAAGCATGAAGGAACCAGTCCTGATCCAGGAATTTATCTTTATGCAGATAAAAATAATCATAGCCGTCCATCTGCGCCTCAAAGTCCGGATGCTGTTTCATGATCAGGGAAGTAAAACGAGATTCTTCAGCATCACTTCTGTCAATTTTAAATACATTACCGTTCTGGTCCGTATCAAAAAGCTGTTTTTTGGAATAAACGGCAACTTCTACCTGTCCGTATTTCATAACCGGAGTCAGAGCCACATAATTTCCCTGCTGCCGGAGATAAATGATCCGTTCATTCCTGTGATCTTTTTCTTCAAGCTGGATTGATGTTGCAGGCTGTATATAGCTGTAGTTGATATGAATACGTTCCTCCAGGGAAGAAAGAACATTCTGCATGAATGCTTCATATTTTGAGGCATGAACAAGCAGGATTTCATTATTGGCTTTAAAAAATTTAATGACCCGCAACATATCAGAATCATCCACAAAGCTGAATGTATTACGGCTGTAGACGAAATATTCGTTCCTGATCACTATATTTTTAAAAGGAACCGAAATATCATTGAACTCAAGTTCTCCCGTTACTTCATAAAAAGGTTCTTTTTTGAATACATTAAGCTTTATTTCGGCCTTTAAAAGTTCAAGATGGATGGGGACAAGAGATTTGGGAGATATCGTTTCGGAAATTTCCCGGTCATGATAGTAAGTCTCCAAACCGAGCGGATTCTCTACAATCAGTTTCAGGGCTTCCAGTTCAGCGGTATTGTAATCTTCGTTATAATTATTCTGAAATGCTGAAACAGCAGTATAAAATTTAATATGCTGAGGTTCTTCGGCATTCCAGATAAGCTGCATGGCATCAACAGACTGTACGGGATTTTTGATCTTTCCGGTCTGTGTTGTTTCGGCCTCCATGAGAGAAAAATTAAGATGGCTGTAGTAGCGGTGCCTCCCGATAACCAGTATTTTTCTTTTTCCGCTGTCCTGTAATGCCAGTTCATGAATTACCGGTGAACGCTGAGGAATCAGATGCTGTTTAAAAAGATCTTCATCAATAGGCAGCATCTCTTTGATCTTAGGATGGACCTCAATTTTATGGTCGATGTATTTTAATTCGAAATACATGTCGAGATCAGGTTCGTTTTCCAGGCCGTAAGATTTTGCTTTGGCAATAAACAGTTTCTTGCGGAGAAAAGGATCAAAAAAAGTCCTGAAATTTTTTTCCTCCAAAATACAGTGTATTATTTCTGCCTGATGCCCGCAAAGTTTGTCTTTAGGACTGCTGCAGGTACATGTACTTACAATGGAGCTGCCTATCTGGCTTACGGAAACATCAGGATAATCATTCAAAGGAGACCGTTTGCTGAAAATTCCATGATTGCTTTCAATGACAACGGGGTAAATGTCCTGAAAATCCCTCAGCTCCAGAAATGTGCTACCCGAAGTATGCTTCAGAAGATCATACACAGAAAGTGTACTGATGCTTGTATTGTCAAGAATATAGGCTGTCATAGACGTGCGAATTTACAAAAAGCTAAGAATACTTTCTCGATTATTTTCCGGAACGAGATCCAAAAAACAGGGAAGATGATTAACAGACAGGAAATCGTCATTGTATGCTCTGAATACCAATATAAATATTCAATTATATTTTTATCATACGATTAATAGATATTTTATCGTTATTATTGTAGAATATTAAAATTCATGAAAAAAACAAAATGAGTTTAAAGAAATTATAATTATTTTAATGACAAGCAAGATTATAGGAGTCGGCCATTATATTCCGCCGGAAACAATTACAAATTTATTTTTTGACCAGCATCATTTTATTAATAAAAACGGGGAGTCATTAAAGGAAGCAAATGATATTATTGCCAGAAAGCTTAAAGAAATTACCGGCATAGAAGAACGGAGATACGCATCTGAACATCAGGTGACCTCTGATCTGGGACTGATTGCAGCCCAGCGAGCGATAGAAAACTCAAAAATAGATCCCGAAACCCTGGATTACATCATATTTGCCCATAATTTTGGGGATGTCCGCTTTGGGACAGTTCAGTCAGATAGTGTGCCAAGTCTGGCTTCCAGGATAAAGCATCTACTGAAAATTAAAAATAATTTCTGTGTGGCCTATGATGTACTGTTTGGATGCCCGGGCTGGATTGAAGGGGTGATACAGGCTAATGCTTTCATTAAATCAGGGATTGCCAAACGATGCCTTGTTGTAGGCGCTGAAACGCTTTCCAGAGTAGTTGATATCCATGACAGGGACAGTATGATCTATGCAGATGGAGCAGGAGCTGCTGTCCTGGAAATCAGTGAGGATGACAAGGGTATACAGTCTCATTTATCCGCTTCTTATACCCTGACGGAAAAAGATTTTCTTTTCTTTGGTAAGTCATACAATAACGAAAGCTGTCCTGATACGAAATATATCAAAATGGACGGCCGCAAGATCTACGAATTTGCTCTTGTGAACGTAGCGGATGCTATGAAGAAGTGCATGGATGCAAGTGGATACTCCATTGGTCAACTTGATAAGATTATTATCCATCAGGCCAATGAAAAAATGGATGAAGCCATTGTAAAACGTTTCTACCAGCTTTATGATCTGCCAATGCCGGAGAATATTATGCCCATGGTGATTAATAAATTGGGTAATAGCAGCGTAGCTACGATTCCGACTTTACTTGGAATGATCCTTAATGGAGAACTTCCTTCCCATGAAATAAAAGAAGGAGACATTGTGCTGTTTGCATCAGTAGGCGCAGGGATGAATATTAATGCATTTGTCTATAAATTTTAAAATATACAATATAAAAGGATAGAAGCTAATGTCTATTCTTTTTTGAAAAAGCTCAGGTATAAACTCTGAGCTTTTATTTTTTAGGATAAATTCATTTTGGCTACACGTTCGTCCAATTTGGCAACTTTAGCTTTCCTGCTAATTCAGACCTTTGTCCTGTTAATTTAATACAGAACAAAATGAAAACAATTTTTATAACAGGCGCTTCAACAGGATTAGGAAAAGCGGCTGCCCAGTTATTTCAAAGCCGAGGATGGAATGTAATTGCTACAATGAGAAACCCTGATGCCGCACCTGAACTTGCCACTCTGGATAATGTAACCGTACTTCCGCTGGATGTTACCAATCTGGAACAGATAAAGTCAACCGTTAATAAGGCTGTTGAACTTGGAAACGTGGATGTGGTTTTCAATAATGCCGGATACGGGCTTATTGGCCCTTTGGAAGCCTTAAAAGATGAGCAGATCCTGAAACAGCTGGATACCAATCTTCTGGGAGTGATCCGTGTAACACAGGCATTTATTCCTTATTTCAGAGAAAGAAAAAGCGGAATGTTTATTTCTACCACTTCAATCGGTGGATTGATCGCCTTTCCTTTAGGATCAACTTATCATGCTACAAAATGGGCTTTAGAAGGCTGGAGCGAAAGTATGTCTTACGAGCTGAACAAATTTGGCATCGATATCAAAACGGTATCCCCGGGAGGAATCAAGACCGATTTCGTAAGCCGTTCTCTGGATGCAGCAACCAGCCCTGCCTATGAGGAAATGACCAACTCTCTTTTTTCCAATATGGAAGGAATGATGGCAGCCGCTTCCGAGCCGGAGCAGATTGCTGAGGTTGTTTATAAAGCGGTTACAGACGGTAAGAAACAGTTGAGATATGTGGCAGGAGAAGATGCAAAAGCATTATATGCACAACGTCTGGAAATGGGAGCTGAAGCTTTCCGGGAAGAATTTGGAAAGCAGTTTATCTAAATATAGGCCCAATATGGAAGCAGCACGGGTAACCTGCTTGTGCTGTTTTCATTTAAATATTTAATAACTTTATACTATGGAAAAGAAAGATCATACTCCAATAAAGATTTCGTCGATATCGGAGCTTCACAGTATGCTGCAGCTTCCAAAGCCGCTTCATCCGTTGGTGAGTCTGGTAGATAATACGAAAATGATTGTTCATAAAGAATTTCTGGACCGAAGCTTTTATCTGAATTTTTATAAAATTTCCTATAAGTTTTCTAAAAATGGGAAAATGGGTTATGGGCAGGGATATTATGATTTCAATGAAGGAGGGATGATGTTTACAGCGCCCGGGCAGATTCTGTCCACAGAAGCGGATACTTCTTACTGCGGGTATACCCTGCTGGTTCATCCGGATTTTATACGGACCTATCCGTTGGCAAAAAACATCAAAAAATTCGGGTTCTTTTCTTACGATACGAATGAGGCACTGCATTTGTCCGATCAGGAGAAAACAACCATAACCGGATTGCTGAACAATATTATGAATGAATTGAATACCGCCATTGATGAAGTAAGCCAGGACGTAATTATTTCCTATATTGAGGTTTTGCTGAACTACAGCAACCGTTTTTATAAAAGACAGTTTATCACGAGAAAAGCGGTCAACAACGATTTATTATCTAAAATGGAAACGATACTGGAAGATTATTTCAACAGACAGGAAACATTAACGAAAGGGCTTCCCACGGTGGAATTTCTTGCTTCGGAGCTGAATCTTTCCCCACATTATCTGAGTGATATGCTGAGAAATCTTACCGGACAGAACGCCCAGCAGCACATCCATGAAAAGCTGATCGAAAAGGCTAAAGAATACCTTACCGGGACTAGTTTTTCTGTTTCAGAAGTGGCTTACGCTTTAGGGTTTGAGCATCCGCAGTCTTTCAACAAGCTGTTTAAAAAGAAAATGGAAATCACTCCTTTGGGCTATAAACAATCTTTCAATTAATCTTATTGGATACGATACTTGATAGTTACGCAACCAAGGTCATCTGATAAAGACGTTTAAAAAGGTCTTCAATGATATATTAAAGTAGCCCCAACGGATGATTTCTCGAATTTTTTTAAAGAAGATTTAGTGCGAATAGAAAGTATATATGAATATTTTGATTCTAGAGATAAGCCGTTTTGATTTCAAAATTTATATAAATGTTCCGTCCTGCAATAAATTGACAGTTAATCAAATTATTATGAAAGATTAAGAATAAAAAAGTAAAAAATGAACATAAAGAGACTACAGCATTGGCTTTATATTGAAGGTGCTTTCTCAGGTAGAAAACGGCACTTATACCTATAAACAGGCCTAAAAGGAGTATTTCATAAACGAATTTTTCCCCAAAGATACCCTCCAATTATTCCGTTTACTTTCGTTACGAAAGTTTAAATGCCCTGATATAATATTCCTTTGCATCCTGTATTGGATGGAGAGGGTTTTGCTGCGGTGCTACCAACGAGTACCCTCATCATCGGTTCTTTTTATTGAAGCGGGGCAAGTCTATTCTTTCAATTAAGAAGATACATTTTATCAGATAATTTATTAATCTTCTCTTAGCCGGTTAACAAACTTTGGCTTCCTGTTGTTATTCAGAGAATTTTCAAGTTTACCTATATATTTAGGTTATTTTTTAGTCATGACCTATTGATATTTACACATTGTTTTTTTTAGCGGATTCTTTGTAATTGCTTGATATATAGATCAGCAGGACGGAGCAGGATGCTCAGTATTGGTTTTGTAGATAGATTAGTTAACACAAAATTAATATTTATGATAAACAAATCTTTACTGTTTAAGCCAACTCTTAAATCTTTATTGTTTTGCGGATTAGCATTATCTGCTGTTGATTTGAGTGCTCAGACATTGGCATTTCCGGAAGCAACCGGTTTTGGAAGATATACTACGGGGGCAAGAGGTGCTGCAAATCCTCAGATTTATCTCGTTACCAATTTGAATGACAGCGGTCCGGGTTCATTCCGTGATGCGGTAAGCCAGCCGGGCCGGTTTGTTATATTTAAAGTGGGAGGTATTGTTAACCTACAATCAATTGTTGCTGTGGCGGCTAACACCACGATTGCCGGGCAAACTGCTCCCGGAGAAGGAATTGTATTTTTGGGACCCAGAGTATCATTTACAGGAGCCAATAACACGATTGCCAGATATCTTCGTATCCGTTATGGCGGGACATCTCAAAATCAGGATGCATCAGGAATCGCCAACGGAGCCAATATTATCTTAGATCATATGACTTTTACCTGGGGTACAGACGAAGTATTCTCAGTTAATTGGGATAATAATGGCACAAGTCCCGATAATATAACGATTCAGAATTCTATTATAGGACAAGGAATGCACCGCCACAATCATTCTGCGGGAGGATTAATGCAGCCTCCGCCAGGGGGAAAGATCAGCTTAATCGGGAATTTATATATCTGTAATAAAACCCGTAATAATAAAATAAAAGGAATCAACGAGTTTGTCAATAATGTAGTTTACAACTGGGGTAATTATGGAAATACATATGGTCACACCCAATCCGGCGAGGCATACATCATGGGAGGAGATTCAGCAGGAAGCTCTTTTGCCAATATCATCAATAATTATTTTATTGGAGGCCCTAATACAAGCACTACGGTTACTACACCTTTCAGTGTAGGAAATGCCAATTTCAATTTATATGGTTCCGGGAATTATTTTGACAATAATAAAAATGGAGTATTGGATGGAGCCGTAGTTCCTCAAAGCTTAGTCGGTTACCCTGTGGGTGATCCGGCCGCCATAATGGCAACTCCGTATGATTATCCGATGAAAACCCCTGCATTAACCGCTCAGGAGACATACAATAAAATTGTTACAAGTGCAGGAGCATCATATCCAAGACGTGATCAGGTAGATGGTTTAATGATTTCAGATTTAATGTCGAAAGGGACAACAGCTACTTATGTGTATGTACAAACTGATTTAACGACTCAATTTGGCTTTACTAATGGAGGGGCAGGGCATGTTTATGGTGCTCCGGCTCCTTTAGATACGGACAATGACGGAATGCCTGATTCATGGGAAACGGACAATGGACTGAATCCAAATGTCTTCGATGCTTTGACAGTAAGCACAACACATGCTCCGTATCTGAATATTGAGGTTTATATCAACAGTTTACCCAATACAGCTCCTCCGGATTTCATTATTCCGCCTACAAATGTGAATTTTACCAATGCAGCCACCACTACAGGAGCTTCACCTTCAAGTTCTTTAACCGTTAATTGGAATGATAATGCTGTGAATGAAACGAATTATATTGTAGAACGTTCTACCGATGGTACCAATTTTACTGTCGTTGCAACCTTGGGAGCAAATGCGACAAGTTATAATGATGTCGGTTTAGCACCTGATACTCAATATTATTACAAAGTTAAAGCAACAAATGCGTCAGAATCTTCGGTTTATACATCCAATACGTCAGTAACTACTCCGCCAATTCCGTCAGCTCCCACAAAAGCAAATAACCCAATTCCTGCGACGGGCAATAATACCGTTGAGCTGAACGGTGGAAACCTGCTTTTAAAATGGAATGGCAGCCCAAATACAACAACGTATACAGTTTATTTTGGAACAGATCCTTCAAATTTAAACACTATTGCCACTGTACCTTATTCCGCTGCACCATCATATCAGCTTAGTAATTTAAATCCGTCAATGAATTACTATTGGAGAGTTAATGCTTCCAATGCTCTTGGTACTACGGTGGGCGATGTGTGGAGTTTCCGTCCATTGGCTCAGGGTATTGTCGGCAACTGGCCATTTGCAGAGGCTCCTTCCGCTGGTGAGCAAATTGCAGACGTAACATCTTTTGCCAATCATGGAGTATTAGATACAGCTTATGACAATGCCAATGTAAGAGTGCCGGGAAAAGAAAACAACGCCCTTGATCTTGCAACGTCGTCTAATAACATGTACATTGCCAGCATCCCTCATCAGAATCATATTTTATTTGATAATCAATCGTTTAGTGTTTCTTTTTGGATGAAAGCGCCAACCAGTATGATACCGTCGTCTTCATCTACAAGCCTGTATGTATTGTGTAAGGGTTCCTTCACTAAAAATACTACAACAGGAGCTACAGGGAAACGTTTTAATATAGAAATTAAAGGAGGGCAGCTGCGATATGCTATTGATGATGACATTACGAAAAAAGAAATCACGTCACCTGTTACCAATTATTTTACCGGCAGCTGGGTACATGTTGTGATTCAGAGAGATATTGCTGCTCACAAAATGAGAATTTATACTAATGGCGCTTTAATGACTGAAGGAGACGAAACTGCGGTTACGGGTATTGGTGAAGCAAGTGATCTGATCATCGGAAATATTGGTGAGCTTGAGTTTTTATCAACCGCTAATGCTCCGGCTCCTTATAAAGGCGCAATCGATGAACTTAAGTTATACAATTATGCCTTATCTCCAACAGAAATATATACTTTGTATAACCAGGCTGTGTTGGGTAATGATGAATTCAGCATCAGCAAAAATGTCGGAACAGTATACCCGAATCCTGCAAAAGACCAGATTTTCATTAAGCTTCCCGAATATAAAAAATCCAGTTTAACAGCGACAATTATTGATCTGACAGGGAAGGTTGTTGCTAAAGAAAAGATTAATACTGATAGAAGTGGAGTATTTACATTAAATATGGCAGACAAAAAAGCCTCAGGAAATTATATTCTCAACGTTTCAGGAGAAAATCTGAATAGTAATTTTAAAATTATTATTAAGTAAAAGATATTACCAGAGTTAATTTCATTCATATTCAAAAGAAGTCCTTTCAAATTATTTTGAAAGGATTTTTCGTAATTATAAATGCTATTTCAAATATTTACATGAATCAGTCTGTTAGATTTAAAATTTGATTATTTTTTTGTCGTTCATAAGAAACTTATCATTATTTTTGATTTTTACAACTCAATTGAATAATTATGTTCAGATCAAAATTTTTAATTTCCGGATTCACTTGTGCAATCGTTTGCGCAAGCTCTTTTCTGAAAGCACAAAATTCTATCCAGGTAAAAAATACATTGAATTTTTCAAGAAATGAAGTCGTTTCAATACCTGTTTCTCAATTAACCTCTTTTCTAAGCAGAAACAGCGAATCTGACCTCAGGATAAAAGACAGTGGTAAAAACATTCTGCCGATTCAATGGATTGACTATGATGGAGACGGAAAAAATGACGAACTGCTTTTTCAGGTGAATATTGACACCCAAAAAACAAATACTTACACCATTATTGCAGATGCTAAAATGCAAATTCCTGAAAGCAAAATTTCAACATATTCAAGATTAGTTCCCGAAAGAGCAGACGATTATGCCTGGGAAAATGATAAGATAGCATTCCGTGTCTATGGCCCGAAAGGTCAGAAAGAAGCATTGGAAGGGATAAAAGGAAGCACGCTATCCAGCGGTGTTGATATCTGGCTGAAAAGAACAGACCAACCAGTGATCAACAAATGGTATAAAGGCTATCTGACCGATCCGATGTATTATCACAAAGACACGAGAGGCGAAGGGTACGATCCTTACCAGGTGGGAGACAGCCGCGGAACTGGTGGAATCGGGATTTGGATGAATGAAAAGCTCCAGGTGTCGCAAAATTTTGTAAGTTCCAAAACCATTGCGGAAGGTCCTTTAAGAACGGTTTTTGAATTAACCTACAACCCGTGGAGTGAATTCGGAGTAAAAGAAACAAAACGGATCTCCCTTGATCTGGGCTCCAATTTTTCAAAATTTGAATCCAATTTCCAGGCTGAAAAGAAGGTTCCCAATTACACGATCGGAATTACCTTACATAAAAACGAAGGTGAAACAAAACTGAACGACAAAAGCGGATATTATTTACACTGGGAAAAAATTGATGATGCTTTTGTAGGCGAAGGCGTGGTGGTAGATCCTGAAATTGTTGAAAAATCAGTTGCTTTTAAATCCGAAACTCCAGACCAGAGCAACCTGTTAGTAGTTACAAAACCACAAAATAGGCTGACTTATTACGCCGGATTTGCATGGCAGAAAAGCGGGCAGATTCAGACACAAAAAGATTGGGAAGCTTTATTACAAAAACAATCTCAGATGATTGCAAACCCATTAATGATTAAAGTTAAGTAATGATGAAATTAAAACTTTCAGTAGCTGTCTTTTCCTTAACAGCAGCCGTTTTTTCTGCTCAGGTCAAAGATACTTTGGCCGAAAAAATGCTGGTATACCAACTTCCAATTGGTGGTTGGGGCAAGCAGCTGGACGATAAGTCTGTAGTGAATTATAATTTGCCGCTCGATAAAGACCTTTTGAAAAAGATCAAAGCAACGGGTGACGATCATGCAACCATTGATAACAATGCAACGTCAAGGGAAATTAATGCCCTAATAAAAGCGTATTCCACCACAAAAAATCCTGAATATCTGAAATCTGCAGAGAAAGGAATCAGTTATCTTCTTTTAATGCAGTATAAAAACGGAGGCTTCCCGCAATATTATCCGAATTCCGGATTGTACAGGAAGCAGGTGACTTACAATGACAATGCGATGATTAACGCTTTGACGGTTTTGTATAATGTGGCGGAAGGGAAAAATGATTTTGATGTCGTTGATTCTAAATTAAAGGAAAAATCAAAAATAGCCGTACAAAAAGGAATTGAATGCATCTTGAAAACTCAGGTTTTACAAAAAGGCATCCCAACAATCTGGGGTGATCAGTACAACGAAATCACCCTTCAACCTGATAAAGCAAGAGCTTTTGAACCGATTTCCCTGGCAACCGGAGAATCTGTAGGCATTGTAAGATTTTTAATGCTGCAGCCTGTAATTCCCGAAGTTGAAAAATCAATAAAGTCTGCTGTCTACTGGTTTAAGCAAAATAAAATTGAAGGCTACAGTTATAATGTTTCAAAAGTAAACGGAAAAGCTGTCCGGACTTTGGCTGAGGATAAAAATTCTGTAATCTGGGCAAGATTTTATGATATTAACAATAACAAACCTCTTTTCGGTGACCGCGACGGAAGTGTAAAATACAACTACAACGAGGTTTCTGAAGAAAGAAGAAACGGCTACAGCTGGTTTGGAGATTTTGCCGATAAGCTGATCAATAAAGAATATCCAAAATGGCTTGAGAAAAATAAAATTTCTGAATAATAATTTCATATTTATAAAGAAAGACTGAGAATTTCTCAGTCTTTCTTATTCTAATTTTGTTTACTACAATTATAATGAATTACAGATATTTCCTGTTAATGTTGCCCCTGCATTAGCCGTTACGTCAGACTTTACTGAAGATAAAGACAGCATCGGGATCGTATAAGGAGGAGTAAATGCCGTACCGCTGCCTGCCGTGTTTCCGGTAACATTGGTAAATGTGTTGTTGGAAGTAACCGTAACTGCTGTGTAACCGCTCATCAGGTTAATAGGCTCTTTTACATTCTCAAATACGTTCCCATCTACACGGATATTCGCCTGAACTCCTGCAGCAATACATTTGTTGCTTACAGGACTGTTGAAATAGCTGTTCACAATATGTATTTTGCCAAATCTCACTCTCGGCATACGCTCTCTGCATCCCGGAGCCCACCAGCAGCGAACGAATGTTACATTCAGTTTTCCCGCATCAGCTGTTGCGCCGTCACTTGATCCGATAAGATTGGAGAATCTGTGGTCATCAGTTCCGCCTGAACCGCCAGGTTTCGGAGCCTTCAGGTAATGGAATTTCGTGTAAGAAACCGTAACGAAGTCGGATTTGTTTTTAATATCAAAATTCCCGTCTACACCGTCTCTGAATTCACAATGGTCGATCCATACATTTCTGCAGTCATCCAAAATGGCATTGTCCCAGCCATCTGTATCATAAGCTCCCGGACCTTCGAAAATCAGGTTTCTGATCAAGATATTGTTGCATCTTTTAATATTGATAATCCCTGATCCGCTTGCTGTCTGATCCGTAGAAACCAATTTAGCACCGCTTGTCCCGTAAAGTGTTTTTCCTGTTTGATCCTGCAGCGATAGGCGAGTGGTAATGGTGATGGTTCCGGTTACCTTAATGACTTTTACCGCTGTGTTTTCGATCGCAGCTTTTAACTGAGCATAGGTCGTCACAGTAGTTTCGGCAGCTGTTCCTCCACCGGTTGTTCCACCGTTTTGAGAAGCCCATCCCGGGGCCACACAGTCTGCTAAAGGAACTGCGGCCTTGGCAGCGAGTTTGTTTCCGAGATTAAGTTCGTTTGGATTTTCCGTTAAATCTGTTTTGAGGTCTTCCTGCCCGCAACCAGTCAGGGCAAAGGCAGAGCTTAGAGCTGCCATAAAAAAGGCAGCTTTAAATGTTGTTTTCATAGTAATGATTTATGTTATTTGATTAGATGTTAAAATTATATATTTTATATTTAAATGTTTTATATTTTAATATATTAATATTTATATAATTACAATGTTATTAATTTTATTTATTCAATCGGTTGCATTTTATTATTAATTTAAAATTATTTAATTAATTAACTTTTATCAATAAAATTCCCGCAGATTTCAGAGTTACACAGCTTACTTACTGTGAATTCTGAAATCTGCGGGAGATTTTCTGCTTATTATTGATTTACTTATTATTTTGATTCAAAAATATAGGTTTGTCCTTTTTCAGTATCAAAATCAAAAACCTGCGTTTCAGGAATCGGGTAGCCTTTTAACTCAGCCTTATCTGAAACTAATGGCATTTTAATAGTATTTACCTGGTAATATGGATTTGAATTTTCTCCTTTTGCTGAGGTTAAACCGGTTCTGGATTTAAGCTGAATATCTTTCGCAACTCTGATTCTGGCGTTTCCTCCCAGACCAGATTTTATAACCAGTTTCTTCAGTTTGGAATTTTTCCATTCGATATCGATTTCAAAACCGCCTCTTGCTTTTAACCCTTTCACAGAACCATTCGGTAAAGCATCAGGAAGTGCGGGCAAAATATAAATATAACCGTCATAACTTTGCAGTAATAGTTCTGCAATTCCTGAAGTACACCCAAAATTTCCATCAATCTGGAATGGGGGATGCGCATCCAGAAGATTAGGGTAAGTTCCTCCCGACTGACCATTTGTTTCCATTGGAGCAGGAGTGAGCTGATCTGAGATTAATTTAAAAGCTCTGTTTCCGTCCAGTAATCTTGCCCACCAGTTTACTTTCCAGCCCATGGACCAGCCTGTGGATTTGTCACCACGATATGTCATTGAATTTTTTGCCGCTTCTGCTAAATAAGGGTTTCTGAAAGGTGAGATTTGCCCCGATGGAAAAAGTCCGTACAGATGCGAAATATGTCTGTGTTGATCATCGGTTTTGTCCATGTCTTTCAGCCATTCCTGCAATTGAGTGTGTTGCCCGATCTGCATAGGCGGAAGTTTATTTAAAGCCGATCTTATTTCATCTGAGAGGCTTTTATCTTCATTTAAAATCTCCGAAGCATGAATGAAATTATTAAAAACATCAAAAACCAGCTGGTTATCCATCGTTGTTCCGGCTGTAATTCCCACACTTTTCATATAAGTATTTTCAGGCGACATGGAAGGGGAAACTACCAGATATTTTTTCGAAGGATCCTGTTGCAGGACATCGAGATAAAATAAGGCACAACCTTTCAGAGCAGCATAATGTTTTTTCAAAAACTGCTGATCGCCGGTGTATAGATAATGATTCCAGATGTGCTGAGTCAGCCATGCTCCGCCCATGGGCCACATTCCGTAAAATCCGCCGTCTACAATTCCGGTGATTCTCCACAAATCTGTATTATGATGCAGGTTCCAGCCTTTGGCGTGGTATATTTCCTTCGCAGATTCCTGTCCTGTCACCGATAAATCCTGGATCATATCGAATAAAGGTTCGTGCATTTCACTGAGGTTGGTATTTTCAGCCGGCCAGTAGTTCATTTCTGTATTAATGTTTACAGTGTATTTGCTGTCCCAGGCAGGATTCAGCTGATTATTCCAGATTCCCTGAAGATTGGCAGGCTGGGTTCCCTGTTGTGAAGAAGATATTAAAAGGTAGCGTCCGAACTGGAAATATAAAGCGACCAGATCCGGATCTTCTGAGTTTCCAAATTCTTTAATGCGAATGTCGGTGGTTTTTTTCGCCTGTTCGGTAGTTCCTAAGTCTAACTCTACACGCTTGAAATATTTCTGATATTTTTCAATGTGTGCTTTTAATTCAGCATCATATTTTTTATGCAAAGCAGATTGTACATATTCTGAAACTTTCTCACCAGGATTTCCGGAAATATCATTGTACTTTTTAAAATTCGTTGCAATGGAAATATAAATGACCACTTCATCTGCTCCGGAAATTTCAAGCTGATCTTTTGTTGAGATTAATTTTCCACCTTTTAAAACTGGGAGAGCGACTGTTTTAAAATTAATTTTTCCAGTTTTATTATCGGCAGAACTGCTTGTTCCGTTAATTATCAATTGGTTTTTCTCTGTAAAAATTGATTTCTTCAATTGTGGAGTGGATGCATGAATAGTAAAATTCAGACTTCCTTTTTTGTCGGAAGATAATTTAATCATGATCACGTTATCCGCAAAAGACGAGAATATCTCACGTTTGAAAGTCACTCCACTGACTTCGTAGGAAACGGTACTGACTGCCTTTTCAATATCTAACGTCCGGGTATAATTTTTAAAATTTTCATGACCTTTAAAATCCAGAAACACATCGCCCATCGTCTGATAAGGCATTCCGTAATTCAAATCTTTTGGAGCAGCTCTTGGAAAGGTTGTATTGGATAATTTTTGAGCTGCTTCAAACTGACCTTCATTCAAGAGTTTTCTGATTTTCCGGATACTGTCGAATGTATTTTTCGGAACATTATTTCCCGGTTCTCCCGCCCAGATTGTTTCTTCATTAAGTTGAAGATGTTCCTGCGAAGCACTCCCAAAAACCATAGCACCTAATTTTCCGTTTCCAATCGGTAAAGCTTCATTCCAGTTTTCTGCAGGCTTGTTATAAATCAGTTTTAAATTTTGCTGTGCCTGAGCTGAAACTGAAATTACTGTTCCAAAAGCCAGTAAAAAGATTTTATGTTGAATGATTTTCAGCATTTTTATATTTTGTTAAAGTGATTTGATTTGTTGGAAAAAACGCAAGGGGGCAGAGGGTTTTAATTATAATAATACTTTAGGGCGTAAGAAAATCAGAGATTTTCAGTACGTTTTTGTAGTAATCAATTTTATCGAAGATAAAATCCTTGCGCCTTAAAACGTAATAACCTAAATAATTCTTTGCGCATTTGCGTTTTTCCAGTATATTTTTAATTACCCATTACTTATTGCTAATAGTTTTAAGCCAGTCAGAACATAATTTTTTCCAGTTATCCGTCAGTTCAGATTTATTCGTAATTCCGATTTTATGTTCACCTTCTGGGAAAATAAACATGGCGCCTTTTACTTTGTTTTTTACCATTTCCTGATAATATAAAATACTGTTCATGACAGGAACTGTTTTATCATTTTGGGCATGAAATAAAATCGTCGGTGGTGTTTTTTCCGTTACCCGGTTTTGCATCGAATATTCTTTGATCTTTTCCGTAGAAGCATTTTCACCCAGAAGGCTATTGCGGCTTCCTACATGGGCAAATTCTCCTAAATCAATAACCGGAGAAACCAAAATAGCAAAATTGGGAATAGTTGGAATTAAAGTCCATTCTCCTTTTAATTCTGTATAATCTGTGGAAATATTACTTACAGATGCAGCCAGATGTCCGCCTGCGGAAGTTCCGATGACGCCAATCTGTTCCGGTGAAATGCCGTACTGCTCAGCATTTTTTCTAAGGTATTTTATAGCGGCCTGAATATCCTGCAACGGGGCAATTTCTTTTTGTTTCAGGTCTGGAGAAGTCGGCAGTCGGTAATTTAAAACAAAGGCCGAAATCCCTTGGGTATTGAACCATTTTGCGATCTGATAACCGCCTAAATCATAAGTAAGTTTATAATATCCACCCCCGGGAATGACGATTACAGCCATCTGCTTTCTTTCTTCTTTTGGAGGTAAGAAAGCAAAAAGTTCGGTCTCTTTTATCTGTATAATTCTTCCGTCTTTTTCTTCTGTTTTTAAAGGCAATCCTTTGGAATTCGGCATCTGACCTTTCGGCCAGACCATTATTTTTTCCTGTGCGTATAATTGAAGGGTGAGGAAAATTAATAGCAGGAATGCAATTTTTTTCATAACTAGATAATTGGGTGTAAAGCTTGTCTAAACCTCATAGGTTTCTAAAACCTATGAGAGGTTTGATTTTTTTTTTTAATCTTTCAGAAAATCTTCCCTAAAAGGAGTGAAAGCATCAATAAGCTGTCCGGCTTCCAGACATTTTACTCCATGGAAAATATTCGGCTGCGCGAAAAATCCGTCACCCTGCTGTAAAATCTTTGTTTCGCCATCAACCGTCACTTCAAACTGTCCTGAAGCAACATAGGTAATCTGAGAATGAAAATGCTGGTGCCAAGCTCCAATCGCATCTTTTTCAAACTTTACAATGACCATCATTATCTGGGAATTGTACCCCACAAACTGTCTGGAAACTCCGGCTCCTAAATCTTCCCACTCCGAATGACCATCGAAGAACGGTTCTTTTTTGAATTTCATTTTTTATTTTTTTATTGTTAGCTAATCACAAAGACGCAAAGTTTTAATCCGAATAATGTTTTAAGGCGCAAGAAAATCAAAGATTTTCAGTTATTCAGTGTGAAATTTTATCGAAGATAAAATCCTTGCGCCTTAAAGAATATTTATAAATTCCAGAATTCCTTGCGTCTTTGTGTTTAAAACTATTTAATATATTTCTCCAAACCGATTTTTAAACTCTTCAAATTTTTCAACGCCAATTTTGCAACTGATTCTGCGCCTAATGTTGATAAATGAGTATCATCATCTTTTCCTTTTGGGTAGTAAGGATCTTCTCCTTCTTTGTAATGCAAATGTAGTTTTTTTGAATTCTCGGGACCGTAAGAAACTTCCAGTTGTTCTGTCAGTAACTGCATATCTACAAACGGAACTTTCAGGTCATTGGCCACCATTCTTACGACTAAAGGATATTCTTTATGGGTATCAATCAAAACTCCGTTTTCATTGAAATTCCTTCTTACAATAGAAGTCATCAGAATGGGGGTTGCTCCTTTTGCTCTGGCTTCATTGACATACCTTTCCAGATTGGCTCTGTATTGGGTATATGGATTGGTAAATTTCGTGGAATCTTTTAATTTCTGGTCGTTATGTCCAAACTGAATAATGACAAAATCACCTTTTTTCAGCTGCTTTTCCACTGTATCCCATCTGCCTTCGGTCCGGAAGCTTTTTGAACTTCGGCCGTTCATTGCATGATTCTGAATTTCAATTCCTTTTGTTAAAAACTGTGGCAAAACCTGTCCCCAACCATGTTCTGGATTTTTATCCGGATTTTCTTTGTTGGCCATAGTAGAATCGCCGATAAGGAATAGGGTTGGTTTTTGTTGAGCACATACGAATGTTGCTAAGCAAATGTATACTGTTAAAAGTAGTTTTTTCATTTTAAATAATTTTTAATTCATGTTCTTTTGTCTTGAAACAAAAGAACCAAAAGTTCAAGACTTGGAAACTTCCGCTAAAAATTATTTCTGTTCTCTAAAAATTCTAAAACTCGCACGAATTTAATATTTGCTTTTCAATACAATTTTAGTGTCGTGCTCAAACAGTAGAATTTTCTTAACGCTCACAGAATTAATTTTCTTAACGCTCCATTTTCCTATGTCAATTTAATGGTGGTAATAATTACTCATTGCCTATTACTCATTTCCCATTACTTATGTTTGGATTCCAGCCATCAAAAATTTTTTCAAGGGTATAATTTTTTAAGTCTCTTTTCGTCAATTGATGTGACCAGCTTACCCGTTTGGAGACATCTCCTCCTTCACCTTTACTGCCTGATTCTGCATAATAAGTGGTCTTTTCCTTATCAGGAAACATCTTGTCGCCTTTCCATGGATTCCAGCCTTCTGGTAGGATATGTTTTCCCATTTCTGTGTTAATGAAAACGGTTTTGGCGTAAGGTCTCCAGGGTCTTCCCAAATAAACTTTTGTGATGCCTTCTTTTGCGGTTAATTTACAGTTGAAGAAGACAAACCCATACGGTCTGTCGGCTTCTGTAGCGGCTGCGGTAATATAAGAGTCGGCCAAACTTTTAATGGTGCAGTTTTTAAAAATAACGGTTGCCTGCCCGAAAATGAAATCAGTTGTTCCTTCGATATAACAGTTTTCAAAATATTGTCTGCTGTGATTGGTTGCGGAATAAATGGTGTCCTGACAGCCCAGAATATTTGAGTTTTTAATTACAAAACGGTCACCTTCCACATGAAGAGAAACCGCCTGTCCTTCATTGCACGAAGAATTTTGAATCGTCAGGTTACTTATTTTAATATCGTCACCCATCACTAATAAAGTATAAGAATTGAAGGTGGTCATCTTTTCATTAAAAGCATCCGGTTTCCCTGAAAAATCATTATTGCTGATGATGGTATTGTCTTTATTTTCGCCTTCTACGGTAATTTTATGTTTTGAAGAGGGAATAATCACTTTTTCATTATAGGTTCCGGATTTAATGAAAACTAAAGCTTCTGCAGGCCCTAAATCTCTGATAGAATTTATGGCTTTCTGAATGGATGTGAAATCTCCGCTTCCGTCTTTGGCTACGGTAATTTTTATGTAAGGATCATTTCCCGCAAAGAGGAAATTTGCCATCGAAATGAACAGAATTAAAAATAATTTTTTCATAACTGGATTATTGTTTTTTGACGCAAAGTCTTGATTTTCTTTATTTTTAAAAAGTAAAGGCAAATAAAATTTGCTTCGCGAAGCTGTAACGATAACTTCATCAAATCAACTCGTTGATTCATCTTTGCTCACTAAATATTCATTTATATTAAATTAATCTTTGCGTTTAAAATCATAATTAATACTATTTCAAAACTTTATTTAAAAAGTCCACGGTTAAGTTCAACGTTTCTGTAAACCAGGGTTCTGCCGACCAGAATGAATGCGGGGTATCTTTGATTTCATGAAACTCTGTGGGGATGTTATAACTCTTTAATTTTTTCATCATATCGTCTCTTCCTGCATGAAAGCGGGGTTGGGAGCTGTTGATGAAAAGGGTAGGAGGTGTGTTTTTATCTACATACTCCAAAGGGGAAGCTTCTTTCCATATTTTCGGATTGTCTTTTTGTGAATACCCCAGCCAATAGGCATCGTAAGTTCCTTCTTTTCCGGACTCTTCATGAACAAAAGAAACGACGCCATCAACATTCACGATAGCCTGTAATTTAATTTTTTTCCTGACGCCGACTAAAGTAGCAATTTGTGCTCCGGCAGATTCACCCAAAACCGCCATTTTCTTTTTGTTTAAGGAATATGTTGAGTGATTTTTCTTTAACCATTGAATACCCGTTTCAATATCTTCAACTCCTGCAGGATACTTCGCAACATCAGCCAACCGGTATCCAATAGCAATCACGACATAGCCTTTTGAAGCGAGTTCCATGGCCATGAATTTTTCATTCTCCTTACTTCCAGAAATCCAGCCACCGCCATGTACCATTGCAATTCCCGGATATTTTTTTGATGGGTCGATAGGATAGTATACATCGGCTTTTAAAGAAATCCCGTTCATGTTGGCATATTCTACCTCTTTATCTATTTTGATATTTTGCGGCACAGGCCTGTCAATGGGTGTGATAAAAGGATATTTTTTCTTCAATTTTTCATATGTCGCTTCATTGGTGTAAGGAGTAGCATTCGGTCGTGAAACCTGACCGAATGCTATTGTACCTCCTACCCAAAAAATAGAAATATAAGTAAGTTTTTTGCTAAAATTCATGTTATCAGATTTTTAAATTTTGAACCATTAAGATTATTAAAGGAGTTTAGTTTAATTAAGAAAATTATTCTGATTTTAAAAGTATTATTCAAAGCAAAGCTCAACTTAATATTCTTAAAAACTTTATCAATCTTAATGGTTTAATCTTACTCTTGATGCATTTTATTTAACTGCGTTTTTTGCCACATCTTTTCCGATGGAAAGTGAACTTTTATCGGGCGTTACTTCTTTAGGAACCAATACTGCTCCTGTTTTGCTACCTAACACTTTCACAACAGGCTTATTGGCAGATTCAAACTTCACTGTTGAAAGGTTGATGTTTTTACTGTTGTAAATAGTTGCTCCTGTTCCTTCTGAATATTTCAGTTTTACATTTTTCAACTGAATTCCGTCTGCATCTACGATGGTTAAAGCTTTTCTTGTATCAAACTGAGAATCTTCAATGACAATATTTTTAAGATTCATTTCTGCTAAACCGAATAATGTAATGGCTTCATCAGAATTGACGGCATTAATGTTTTTAAAGTAGATATTTCTGAAAATCGGTGTTTCTTCTGTTACCGGATATACTTTTTCCGGTGCTTTGTTTCCTTCCTGTTTTTGGCCGTCTTCCAATACGGGAGAAGCACCTTCATAGAACATATTGAATCCGATTACCTGTGTCGGAATATTAATCATATCAATATTTTTAATGTAAATATTTTCAACAATTCCGCCTCTTCCACGGGTTGTTTTGAAACGAAGACCGATATCTGTTCCGATGAAGGTACAGTCGGAAACGTGGATATTTCTCGCTCCGCCGGACATTTCACTTCCAATAACAAAACCTCCGTGACCATGGTATACAACGTTGTTTTTAATGATCACATTTTCAGTTGGCATTCCTCTTTTTCTGCCATCCTGATCTTTTCCTGATTTTATACAGATGGCATCGTCACCCACATCAAAAGTATTATCATAAATCAAAACATTTTTACATGATTCGAGATCTACACCGTCCCCATTTTGTGAAAACCATGGATTTCTGACGGTAAGATTTCTTAAAATAACATTGGTACACATCAACGGGTGAAGATTCCATGCCGGAGAATTCTGGAAGGTAGGTCCGTCTAGCAACACTTTATCGCAACCGACTAAACTTACCATTACCGGACGAAGGAAATCTTTAACCGTTGTTAATTCATCTTTAGAAATTTTATCGGGAACATTGAAATTTGAGCTGCTTTCAAATCCTTTTTTATAGCTTTCTGAAGGGAACCATGTTTTTCCGTCTGCAGATAATAATCCGCCAGATTTAACGATGTTTTTCCATTCAGATTCTGAAACTTTACTTTTTTTGATGGCTCTCCACGCATCACCGCTTCCGTCGATTACCCCTTTTCCTGTGATGGCAATATTGGTTGCATTTTTCGCTGAAATAGGAGACTGGCAACGAATGGTGTTTAATCCTTCAAAACTTATGTCAACCAAAGGATAATCTGCTTTATCTTTACTGAAAACGATGAAAGCGCCTTCTTCCACGTGAAGATTGATATTGCTTTTTAACTCAATGGGACCTGTTAACCACATTCCGCGGGGAACAACCAATTTTCCGCCGCCTTTTTTACTAAGGTCTTCAATTGCTTTTTCGAAAGCTTCTGTATTTTTTACATTTCCGCCTGCAATGCCACCATACTGTGTGATGGAAACGGTGTTGGCAGCAAATGAAGTTTCTGCGACCTGAGGCATTTTAAACTCAATGTTTTTATAAATATCCAGATTCTGAGCATAGGTTTGCCCTGAAAACATCATGGCTGCTACTAATACAATCACTTTAAGAGACTTCTTCATTTTATTTTTTCTGAGTTTTAATTACTTTTTTAAATTCGTGATAAACAATGGACGCAATTGCTTTTGCCCCTTCCGGTTGAAAATGGGTATTGTCTTTTTGACCCTTCGGATAGGCTTCATACACATTCTCAGGGAGATTCATGAAATAGTGATTCGTTGTAAAATCCTGCCCTTTTTTGGTAAAATGGTCCATGGATAATTTGTTTAAATCTATGTAAGGAACGTTCATCTCTTTAGAAATATCAATCGGTGCCTGCGCATATTCTCCGTGTACATTTTCCAGTTTGCCATCTTTCCATGGATAATTTCTGGCAACGGGTGTTAAGATGATAGGATGCGCACCTTTTTGTTTTGTCTGCGTTACAAATAATCTTAAAAATTCTTTATATCCTTCAATATTTACATACCGTTCTGTATGCTTTTCAGAACCGTCATTATGACCAAACTGGATAATGACATAATCGTCCGGCTGCAAATGTTCATATACATATCTCCATCTTCCTTCCTGAAAAAACGTCCTGGTACTTCTTCCGCCATGCGCTCTGTCGATAACAGCAACAGAATCTGTTATAATGGCGGGTTTCAGAGAAGCCAGACTGTCTTTTGCAAAATAGGGCTGAAAAACCTGTCCCCAGCCGGTAATCGGGTAACGGACTTTCGTATAATCTTTACCAGGTTCGTAATCCCCGGTATAATCTGCCATTGTAGAATCTCCGATAAGATAAATATGGGTGATTTTTTTATGGTGTTTTGCCGTTGCCTTTTGAGCGTTGTTTTGTGATTGGCATGCAGACAACAGCAAAACGAATAAAAATGAAACTATATTAAATTTTCTTTTCATGACTAATATATCTTGTTGGTAATCGCAAAGACACAAAGCTTTTAATCTTGACTCTGTTTTTAAGGCGCAAGAAAATCCGAGATTTTCAATAAGTTTTGTAGAATTAATTTTATCGAAGATAAAATCCTTGCGCCTTAATGCATATACCTTTAAAGTTTCTTTGCGTCTTTGCTACATAGCAACCTAATTCTAGTTTTTAGTAATTCTGTTTTTTGTCATTGATTTATTTCAAAATCTAGTATTTTTTTTTCTCCCATAGATTACACAAATTCACACAGATGTTTATTTCGGCAGACCTTATAGGTTTTTAAAACCTATAAGGTTTAAATTAGAACTTCAATCTAATTTTTAGTAATTCTGAACCAGTCAAAATCGGCATATCCTCCGCGAGGGGCTTTTGCTGTGCTTGAACTGTATAAACCGACTTTTGCACCAATCCATTTTCCGGGTTTTGATTGAAAAACGTCACCTGCTTTTATGAAGTTTTTTCCGTTTTCACTGTAACTGAACTGACATAAGCCGTTCGGTTCACTTACATTTACTTTTAAATAGGCTTCGTTTCCTTTTAATTTTGTTTCAAACAGAACTTTTTCTTCACCTCCTTTATCAGCTTTTTCGGCTCTTCTTAACTGAAGATAAAATCCGTCCGGTTTATTAGTAATCACAATAGATTGATGATCTAATCCCATTACTAAAAGTCCGGCAGTTTTTCCTTCTTTAGCATCTTCGGGAGTTAATTTTACCTTGGTAGAAGCTGCAAAATTCGGAGCCGGGAATTTTTGGGTTAATAAATTCGGTACATTCCATAGATTTTTTTCACCTTCAGGAACTTTTATTGAAAATAATCTTAAAAATTTCTGTCCGGGAAGTTTAGAAGACCACACGATATTTTCGTTGGCGCTCCATTGCCATTGAATTCCTAATTTTTCTCCATCAAATTCATCTGTTTCAGGAGGTGTAGCGACAGGGTAGGATTGCCCAACATTAGGTTTTTTATACGTTAAAACCGGTTCTCCGATTCCGTTTTTATTATTATCGATTCCGATGATAGGCCAATCTTTTTCCCACTTCATCGGCTGTAAGTGAACGATTCTTCCGCCTGCATCCACATCCTGGAAATGGTAGAACCAGTCTTCCCCTGAAGGCGTATCTACCCAGGCACCCTGATGAGGTCCGTTGATTTTTGTTGATCCCTGTTCCAGCACTACTTTTTCTTCGTAGGGTCCGTAAATATTTTTTGATCTTAATGCCAATTGCCAACCGGTTGCAACACCACCTGCAGGAGCAAAAATGTAGTAATAACCGTTTCTTTTATACATTTTAGGACCTTCTACCGTTGGATGTGCATCGTGGCCATCAAAAACGTGGACCCCTTTATCCAGGACTTTTGTTCCTTCGGGATTCATTTTGTTAAGAGTCAGAATACTTTTCATTCCGGCGCGGCTTCCTGCCCAACCATGGACTAAATAAGCATTTCCATCCTCATCCCAAAACGGACAAGAATCGATTAAACCTTTTCCTTCCATTACCAAAACAGGCTTCTCCCAGGTTCCCATCGGATCTTTAGTTTTTACCATATAAATTCCGAAATCGGGATCGCCCCAATAAATGTAGAATTCACCTTTGTGGAATCTGATGCTTGGTGCCCAAACTCCGTCGCCTCTTTTTGGTGTGGAAAAATGGTCGTTTGGAAGAACATCAGGAAGTGCATAATTCACTAATTTCCAGTTCACCATATCTTTTGAATGTAGAATGGGCAATCCCGGAGCTTCATTGAAACTCGAAGCGGTCATATAATAATCTTCACCAACACGGATAGCGTCCGGATCAGAATAATCTGCGTATAAAACAGGATTTCTGTAATTCTTTCCCTGATCGGCAGTCCAGACTTCGGAAACGTAGTTTTTTTCCTGTGCGTTGAGGTATGTTGAAGCAACTGAAAATAATGTGATTGCTGCTATATTTAAAATTTTTGTCTTCATAAAATCAGATTCATTATCTAGGTAATAGAAATCAGGTTGCGGTTCCTGGTTTATTTTTCAAACTCTAAACTTGCCAAAATGAAGGGCCCTGTTCCTTTTCCGTCATTTGAACGGATTTCTTCGTTTACATAATATTCGTAAGAACCATCTCTGTAAGGTTTTCCTCCTAATCCGGCAACAGCACAGCATTTATTTAAATTAACCACGCCGTTTTCATCAACCGTGATTAAATTTTTGATAATTCCGTCGTAACCTTTTTTTGCAGCAGCTTTGTATGATTTTGGAAGATAACCTTCGTTAACTGATTTAATGATCGTATAAACGAACATTGCTGATGCTGTCGCTTCTTCATAATTACCTTTTTCCAAAGGCTTGTCTAAGACCTGGTACCAAAGACCGGATTTTTTATCCTGAACTTTAATGACGGCATCAGCGTATGATTTTAGATAAGAAATTAACCTTGCTCTTCCCGGATGGTTTTCAGGCAAATAATCCAATACATCTACCATGGCCATTCCGTACCAGCCCATTGCTCTTCCCCAGAAATTTGGGGAAAGTCCGGTTTCTTTATTGGCCCAGGCTTCTTTTTTACTTTCATCCCAGGCGTGGTAAAGAAGTCCTGTTTTTTTGTCTAAAAGATTTTTCTGAACGGAATCAAACTGGAGAACAATATCATTATATGCTTTCTGAGCATCTGCACCTGTGCTAAAATCTTTTGTATAGTGCGTGTAGAAAGGCATTCCCATATAAAGCCCATCCAGCCAAACCTGGTAAGGATAGATTTTTTTATGCCAGAAAGATCCTTCATTGGTTCTTGGCTGTCCGTCGATTTGTGAACGTAAAGTCTGAAGTGCCTTCAGGTATTTCTCTTTTTTCTCTTTTTCATACAGGTAGAGAAGAACATTTCCGCTGTTGAGCATATCAATATTATACTTAGAAAGGTCGTAAGTAAGTATTGTACCGTCTTCTTTAATCAGGTCTTCACCGAAACCGCTGATATAGTCGTAATATTCTTTTTTGCCTGTTTTTGCATATACCTTTTCTGCGCCGTCTAAGACAATCGCTGATGGATAGGTCCATTTCGGACTTTTACTGAAATCAAGCATCCAAGCTTGTGGGAATCTGTGCATTTCGGAAAGCAGCATTCTTTCTGACCATTTCAAATGGACAGGAACTACTTTTCCTGATTTTGAAGCCTCTGTTGAAGGTTTTGCTGCAGTTGCATTTTTGGTTTGAGCACAAGCGAGGAACATTCCTGAACCTAAAATGGCCACCGCGTATACTTTTATTGTATTGTTAATGAAATTCATGATCCTGAACTTTAAAGTTGATTATTTTTATCTAAAATTTCCAGTTTTTTATCCAAATCCTGATAAAATGCTTCTTCTGTTATCAAACCGTTTGGCTCCAATGACCAGGCTCCCAAAAAGTAATAAGAAACATTTTTTGTTTTCTTGAAAACCACAGTATGAGTTGATTTTGTTTTTACATATTTATCAAAACTTTCGAGAGGATAGAAGATCGCCATTCCCAGATTGTCATCTTTTTTCGTTTCGGTTTGATTGCCGTAAGTCGCAATGTAGCCCCATTTTTTATTTTTACTGATTCCCTGTTTTAACGGAATATTATTAAAAGCAACAATTCCGGTGCATAATCCTGAAACGGTATTGCTTAAGTTTAAATCTACTTTTACAAACCGGTCTCTGTTGAAAATCGTCAGTTTTGATTGTAAATCGATGGCATTGCCCCAGGTTTTCCAGCCTTTATAATCGATGGTTGCGTAAGACTGATCTTTTTCATTAACAACTTTTACGGCTGTATTTTTTACAATTTTAAAAGTTTCGACAAAATCATTTTGTTCATCATATCTTCCGTAGGAACCGATACCGATTGTACGGCCGGACTTCAGAACATCCTGTCCCCAGGGTGCATCATGATGATAGGATTCAAAGCCGTCTTGTCCGACTTCAGGTAAAACCAAAGTGTTTACTTTTTTGCCGAAAATATCCGTTGCGTTTCTCCAGTCCAGATACAGTCTGTAGCCGATCTGGTTGTTTTCCAGCCCGATACCTTCATATCGGATGTAGTAAGAGTGATCGGTATGGGATTCAGGAAGAGTGATTTCCTGAACATTTTTGAAAGTTCCTCCAATGTATTGATTACCTTCCCATTTTCCACCTTCTTTTACGGACAATTCCGCATAGGAAAAGGGTGCTTTGGGATTTTTCTTAATTTTTTCAATTACAGAAGTCTGAGCCATAGAAAATGCTGAACTCAAAAATGCTCCTGCCATTATTATTCTAAACAAGTTGAATTTCATAATATTTTTTATTAGATAACTGGTTTTTTAACTAAAAGTTTCATGGTTATTGGTATTGTCTTACTGTTATTTTTTTTACCAGATCGTTAAAATATACTTCAATATTATCGTAGTTTTTATCCAAATCCCGTTCGTTGAAATTGGCAACTTTTGGATTTAATTTATTCTTAATTTCCCATTCATCAGGCATTCCGTCGTTGTCTGAATCGGGTAGGGGATTTCCTGTTTTCAAATCCGGAAATCCGCCGACATCTTTTTGAGAGTCTATGATTCCGTTGGAACTTCCTTTTGAACCGCTGTAAGTAAAGCTTCCTTTTTTTACATCTTTTAAAACATGTAAATCCACAGCATCTCTTACTAAACTGGCACCGCCGATCTGTAAAATTTTATCATAAGCTGCTTTCGCAGCATCTGTTTTTACATTATTCTGAATATCGTGAGGCTTGTTGATTTTTATCTCATTTTTATCTTTGTCCGTCAGGTTATAAGAAGGTTTCATCTGTGCAAAAACTCCTTGTGTCCAATTGTCTTTTGTTACTTCTGAATTTCCTTCAATCACATTTCCGCTGATGTAATATTTCCCCCAGATATTGTAAACTTCTGTCTCTGGTTTTTCATTTTTATCAATGGCAACAATTCTCTGTCTGGTCATCGTTGCAGGTCCCGGTTTGTAGTAATTATTAACCATATTTACGTTCATTCCTTCACCACCGTAGACATTGTTGTGTCCCCAGTTGTAGATCACATTATTTCTGAAATCGGTAAGATCGGTCAGGGCAAATTTACTTCCCGCATATTCTCCCAATCTTGGGTTTCTGCTGTCGTGATGAGCGTAGAGATTATGGTGAAAACTTGCAAATTTTCCTCCTGCAATTCCGCCATATCCGTGAGCGCCTTTCCGGTGAGCAGAATTCCTTAAACTTTCTGCGATCACGCACCATTGAAGCGTGGTGTTTTCATTCACATAAATGGATACTGTTTCATCTGTTGACCAGCTCATAGAGCAATGATCAACGATTAGATTTTTGATAAACCTTGCTCCTAAAGCATCGCCCTCAAATTTTTTCTGATCGCCCATTCTGAACCGCATGTAGCGTATAACTACATTGTCTGCGCCTACGAAAGTTTCGTAATTGGCAACTGTAATTCCGTCTCCTGCAGCGGTTTGTCCGGCAATGGTAACATCGCCTTCTTTTATCTTTAAAGGAGATTCCAGATAAATGGTCCCGCCGGTTTTAAACACAATATATCTCGGACCTTTTTGATCTAAAGCATATCTTAGAGTACCTTCTGAACCATCATCTGTTAGTTTTGTTACGAAATAAACCTTTCCGCCGCGGCCACCTGTTGTGTATCTTCCGAAACCTTCTGCTCCGGGAAAACTCAATATCTCCTGAGCATTGGCCCACGAGGAGATACTGCATAAAATTCCTATCGTGAAGAGTTTGGTAAAGCGTTTTTTCATGATTGAAAATTCTTTGTTTATGATGGTCCAGGTTAGATTATTTTAAACTTTTTTTCGTGTTCCAGTTGTCTTTTCCTTTAAGAATATGATCTGTTGTATATTTTTTTCTTTCTTCTTTTGTTAGCTGATGCGACCACGGAACTCTTTTGGAAATATTAGCTCCGCTTCCTTTTGAATTAAATTCTGCATAAAAAGTTGTCTTTTCTGCATCAGGTTTGCTCCAGTTGTGCCATCCTTCAGGTTTTATGGTTGAATTGATTTCACAATCGATGTAAACGGTTTTGGCAAAAGGTCTCCAGGGTCTTCCCAAATACACTGAGTTTTCTTTAGCATTTCCGATGATTTTTGAATTGATAAAAACAAATCCGAACTCGTTTTCCGGTGGAGTAGAAGCGGCTGTAACGTAACTTGCCGTTTCTTTAGAATAAATCGTGCAGTTTTCAAAAACGGCAGTTCCGGCTCCGAAAATATAATCGGTTGTGCCTTCGATATAACAGTTTTTAAAGTAATTTCTTGATGGTTTTGTCTTATCAGTGGAATCCTGAACTCCTTTTAAGTATAATGTATCCTGATTTCCTAAGAATCTACAGTTTTCAAAAGCGATTCTGTCTCCTGAAGTCAGTACGGCAACGGCTTGTCCGACTTTTCCCGAGCTGTTTTCAAATGAAATGTTTTTCGCTGTAAAATCATTTGAATAGATAAAAATAGTAGAAGAACCTGTGGTTCCGATATCTTTTCCTTCAGCATTCTTTTTTGAAGCAAAATCATCGTAGGTAATGATGGTATTTTGAGGGTTTTCTCCTTCTAACACAATGGGTCCTTTTGTTTCAGGAATGGTAATTTTTTCTTTGTAAACTCCGGATTTAATTAAAATTCTTGTCCTTGCAGAAGAATTATTTTTAACGGCATCAATGGCTTGTTGTACGGTGGTAAAGCTGCCTTTTCCGTCTTTTGAAACCACGATTGTTTTATCAGCAGCTTTAAAAGAAAGAAGACTTAACAACAGTATCGGAAATATTGAAATGAAGTTAAAATTTTTATTAATCAGAGGAGCTTTCATAAAGTTTTAATTTGATTTAAAATACAGACTTAACCTAGGGCTAAGCCTGTATTCTCAACTTGATATGAATGAATTTTTAATTTCTAGTAACCGTAATCTTGTGTAAGGTTATAATTTGACATAATGATATCACTGTAAATAGGCAATAATTCTCTTTTATTGGGCTGGAAATATTGCGCAAAACCTTTTACAGGATCGCTGATATACGTTGGTAACACTGCGGCTCTCCACGCTATTTTTGTATATCCTGCTGGAGTTGCATCCTGAGAAGGCTGATAAAATACCTGGGATTTGTCTCCTCCAGTAAAGAAAATATCGATATCATTGATATTCTGTTGAGCCGTTTTTGTAGGATCGTAAACTGATTTCTTGAAATAAAGATTCAATGGTACGTTAGCATACTGACCTGTTCCGTTGGCAAAAGCAGTTAATTTTTGTCTTGTCTCTGTAATTTTAGCATCTAATAAATTCCAGCGGATCAAGTCATATTTTCTGATTCCTTCTGCACCCAGTTCCAATAATCTTTCCTGAACAATATAGTTGAAGAACCCGATTTTATCGGTAGGAATTGTTCCAACCTGTCCTAAATTTCCAGCGTAAGCCCTGTTTTTTACCGCTTTTACGGTATTGATGGCATCTGCAGAAGGTGCTCCGTGAAGCTCATTATCTGCTTCGGCAAACATTAACAATACATCTGAAAAACGGAGTAAAGGCCAGTCGACAGCAAGGTTTTGAGAAGGTCCTGTTACATTGGTCCATGATTTTCTGTATTTAGAATCTGTGAATGAAATGGCATTTACAATTTCCGCCTGATTAGAATTATTCACTTTGAAAATTCCAACGTTCATATCTCTTCTCAAGTCATATTTACTGAATTCGTAGAAATAAGTCGGAAGGGCATTGATTCCGCCGCCGCCTTTCCAGCTGGAGTTGTCATCATGCTTTAAGCCATTATAGTATCCTATTTTACTGTCTGTTCTTGCGTTTCCTCCAAACGCTCCTACACAAAAGATAATCTCGTTAGTCGTGTCTTGTGAGTTTGTATGTAAAGCTTTGAAAACTTGCTCGTAGCTGGGATTTAAGCTGTGTTCACCGGTATGATTCATGATGTCTTTACATTCATCAAGAGCAATTTGATAATAGGTTTGGGGATTGGTTCCCTTCACCATCTGCTGTGGATTTCTTCTTAAAGAATATCCAGCTCTTGCCAATGCGATTCTTGCTCTTAACCCTTTTACAAAACCTTTGGAAATTCTGGCATTGGTTGTATTTCCTTCAGATCTCCAGGGAACTAAGGTTGCAGCCTGGGCAAGATCAGCAATCATTTTTTCGTAAATAACGTCTCTGTCTGTTTTCGCTAAATAAAGATTGTCATAATCTGTAGATGGTTTGTCCTGAAAAGGGACATCACCCCAGTTTCTGATCAGTTCATAATAAAACTGAGCTCTCAATGTTAAAGCTTCACCAAGGTATCTGTCCATTAATTTTTTATCAGCGTCAGAACCTGTCTTGTAAACAGGAGACAGCGGTATATTTTTAATGCAAAGATTGGCTCTTTCAATTCCTGAGTATAATTTTAAGAAAGGTTTATTTAATTCTGTATTGGTAGGGCAGGCACCAAATGTGGCGAGACCTCTTCTGTCATTACAGTTATAATCTCCCGAAGTTCTGAAATCATCACTTGAATGCGGATATATTAATGCTAATCTTTGTCCGTATCCATCATCACCGGCAAGCTGGCTGTAAACTCCCACTAAAGCGGTAAATGTATCAGATACACTATCGAATTGCTGAGCTTCTGCCACACTTGAATAGTTTTCAGGTTCAAGATAATCGCTGCATGAATGTATGGTGGTAAGAGATAGGAGGCAACTTAATATAATTATTGTTTTTTTCATGTTAATTTTCAATTAAAAGGTTAAATCAATACCTGTTAAAATAAATCTGCTTCTAGGATATGCAGCATAATCAACTCCCGGAGTTAAAGGGTTCCTTCTTGTACTGGCTTCAGGATCATATCCTTTGTAACCTGTGATGGTAAATAAATTATTCACCGTAGCATACAGCCTGAAGTTTTTGATACCAAGCATCTCCAGAGAGTCTTTTGGCAGGGTATATCCTATTGTAACATTATTCAGCCTTAAGAAAGATCCGTCTTCGATGGCATAAGAGTGTAAAATGTAGTTTCCTTGCGGCGGCGTCCACATGGTTGTGTTTGCATTAAGTGCTGCCAAAGCAGTAGGATCGGTAACTTTTACCCCTTGATCATTGAACCATCTCCATCTGTCTGCAACATCGGCAGACATGTTGTTGTCTCTGTATAAATATTGAGTGGTAAACTCGATTTTGTTGGCATTATACACTTTGTTTCCGACAGAGAAATTAAAGAATAAGCTCATATCCCAGTTTCTGTATCTGAAAGTCTGGTTGAAACCTCCAAAGAATTTTGGCTGTGCGCTTCCCAGCTCGGTTTGGTCAGCTGCCGTGATTTGTCCGTCACCGTTCAGGTCTCTTAATTTAAGATCTCCCGGCTGGATTGGTTTTGAACCGTTCGCTACAGCGCTGCTGCTTGGAACTCCGGCTTTCAAGGTATAGGCCTGTGTAGTTGCATTATAATCAAATTCACTGATTTCATATCGCCCTTCAGTTACGTATCCGTAATAAGTTCCTACCGGATTTCCCACTTTAGCAATGAAATCATACAAGCTGTTTACCCATCCTGAAGCTACCAGGTAATAATCATTTCCTCCGGAAACATTCGCCCCCAGGCTTTTAATAATATTTTTGTTGGCAGAAATATTGAAGTCTGTTTTCCAGGTAAAGTTTTCTTTATTGACAATAAGTCCTCCCAGTGTAAATTCCAGACCTTTGTTCTGAGTTTTTCCTGAGTTTTGATATTGGTACTCATATCCTGAAGTCTGAGGAATTTTTGCCAGGACCAATAAATCTTTTGTATCAGTAATATATCCGTCGATACTACCATATAATCTTCCGTTAAAGAATCCGAAGTCAAGCCCTAGGTTTTTAGATACGGTAGCTTCCCAAGTTACGTTCTTGTTTGCCAAAGTATTTCCTGTAGTAGCTCCCGGAGTTACACCGCTTCCGAAGGTATATCCATAGTCGGTGGAAGTCGTGAAGAAAGTATCGTAAAGGTAGGCCGGAATTCTGTTGTTTCCAGCAAGACCATATCCGAAACGTAATTTAAGCTCATCCAGCCATTCTTTATTTTTAAGGAAATTTTCTTCCTTAAGCTTCCATGCTACAGAAACTGCAGGGAAAGTTCCCCATCTGTTTCCTACTCCGAATACATTGGAAGCATCAGCTCTTATGGAAGCTGTTACGATATACTTATTATTAAAAATATAGTTGGCTCTACCAAAAAAAGAAAGCAGTCTGTCCGGAGGTAATGCACCGGTTCTTGGAGCATCCTGAATCATCCCTGAAGGTGGAATTGCAGATTGAATATTGGCAAAAGCCTCATTAGGTGAGATAGAAACCGGTAACCATTTGGTGTACGTACTTGAAGTTTCTCCGTCAGTTTGCACTGTTTCTTCTCCTAATAGTAAATCTAATTTATGATTTCCAAATTTTTGAGTATAATTTAAAGTGTTGGTATTGGTAATTCTTCTGGTCTGGTTTCTCGTTAACTGGACAATCGGCTGATTGTTATTCGATCTTGCATCACTGGTAACGGTACCCCAGAACTGATTAACGAAATTATCTTTCTGAACATATCCTACAACACTTCTGAAAACTAAGTTTTTCGTAATGTTATAATTCAAGTATGCATTTAACAATAAATCGTTTGTTCTGGCTTCCTTTACTTCGTTGTCATTTAAAATCAAAGGATTTACAAGATTGGTTAAGGTGGCGTAGTTAGGATCAAAATCATCAACGGGAACATTGCTGCCTCCCTCGAAAGGCTGGTATCTTACAGCATTTCTTAATCTGTTGGTACCCTGAGACCCGCTTGCAGAAGTTCCGGCTCCGGAAATCAGCTGCCGGCTGTATCGTGCATTAAATCCAACCTTCAGTTTTTTTGAAATATCATAATCATACTTGAAATTGGCCATGCTTCTTCTGAAGCCGGAAGAGAGCATAATCCCATCTTCTTCCACATGATTTAAAGTCAATGAGAAAGCAGATTTATCGGAACCGCCTGATAAGCTTAGATTATGAGTGAAGTTGAAAGCTTCTTTTCCGAAAAGCTCATCCTGCCAGTCTCTCTTCTTTATATTTCCGTATTTCTCAGCAAGCTCATTGAAATTACCATACCTTGTTGCAAAGGCTGTAATGTCGTCGGCTATACCGTTCTTATTGTAAAGCTCGTACTGATACATTACAAATTCATAAGGGTCTAGAACAGGAATAGTGTTCGTGATCTTTCTTACCCCTGTGTAACCGCTGTAATTGATCTGAGCAGCAGCTTTTTTGCGGCCGCCTTTTGTCGTAATCAAAACAACCCCGTTAGCACCCCGCGATCCGTAGATAGAGGTAGAGGCAGCGTCTTTTAACACTTCAATAGATTCAATTTCTTTAGGAGAAATAATCGACAGGGCGTTGTCCATCTGGATTCCGTCTACGATGTAGAGAGGGGCATTACTCTGTGTAATAGAAGTACCGCCTCTTACCTTAATTTCAACTTCGGCGCCGGGCGACCCTTCACTGGCTGTGATCTGAACACCGGCAACTCTTCCCTGAATCGCTTCTGCTGCACTGTTTACAGGCATATCTTTTACTTCGTCAGCCTTTACGGAGCCAACTGCATTGGTAACATCTTTTTTTGAAACTTTAGAATATCCTACCAAAACCACTTCATCAATGCTTTTTTCGGTTTCCTTTTTAGTTTCTTTTTCTTGAGCCATAGCAAGGACAGGAAGTAGAAAGACAGTTAAATATAACCACTTTATTGAATGTACTCTTTTATCCATTTTGTATCCTTATAGTTTTAATTTTTGGTTGAAAGTTTTTTCAATCTTTTTGTTTTTGTGTGGATTTGTAAAGTATTCTACTGATTTTTAGCGGCAAATATTTTCTGAAAGGTTTTACACATTTTAGAGTGCAATCGATTGCGTAAATTTTCATAATAAATATCTTGGCTCCTAAACTAATATTATTTTTCAATACGCAAAGAAAAAAATATTATTTTTTCATTAATTTGATTGTTGCACGGTGAATACATTTGCAAAATAATGGAGAGTAATAATGTTGTAATGTGTTGTTTATGAATATTTTATTAAATTTAATATTGCCTCAATATTTATGCAGAAGAAACCAGATTTCTTTATTCTGTATCAATTTAAAACTTAATTTTTACCTAAAATTTATCCGTTTTTAGTCTTAAAAATTTCCCAAAAATGATAGTCAGGATTATTTTTTTTACAAAATTTCTGACTTTTGTCATCTTTTCAGATCAATATTTTTGGTTAAATTTTATACTCTATATTAATTATTCTTATTGTGTACAATATATACAGCGGTTTTGATTTATTATTATCAAATTAACATCTTAATTTTGTTGTTTTGTTTTGGCATGATTTTATATTCAAACACTCTTCGAGCACTAATTTTGGTTAATATTATCCCTGCAATTTCTCACAAATTTTCTCAATTTTCATAGTATTGTAAAAATTAATTATCTGTAAATTAGTTATTTATATATTTAAATTAATTTTTTGTTAACTAATTAAAGAATAATTATATATTTATCCCACAAGTATTTCTATCAGATCTTAGCGTAAATTTATGCAATCGATTACGCAATGTTTAACAGGTTTGATAAAACCGCAAAAAGAAAAGTATAAAGTAGTATGTCACAATCAGAATTTCGGTACGCCCATCATCCCGAAGATGTAAAAAAGTATACCACTGAAGATCTTAGGAGGGAGTTTCTAATCAATGATTTATTTAATGAAGATAAGATAAAATTAGTCTATTCTATGTATGACAGGCTGATTGTAGGAGGGATCATGCCTTCTGCAAAGGCTTTGAAGCTGGAACCTACAAACGATTTGAAAGCTCAGCATTTTCTTGACAGAAGAGAGCTGGGGATCATCAACGTTGGGGGTGCCGGAAAAGTAATGGTAGACGGTGAACTATATGAGCTTGGAAACAAAGAAGCTTTATACATCGGAAAAGGGGCTAAAGAAGTAGTTTTTGAAAAGTCAGGTGATGCACAACCTTATTTTTACATCAACTCAGCGCCCGCGCATCATACTTATCCAACTAAAAAAATCACGAAAAGCGAAGCCGAAATTGTAGAATTGGGTGAAGAGAAATACGCCAACAAGCGTACGATCAATAAACTGATTGTAAATTCTGTACTGGAAACCTGCCAGCTTCAGATGGGAATGACAGAACTCCATCCGGGAAGCGTATGGAATACAATGCCTGCACATACCCACACCAGAAGAATGGAAGCTTATTTCTATTTTGATCTGGAAGAGGGGCAGACGGTAAGCCACTTCATGGGACAGCCTGATGAAACGCGTCATATTTTTATGACCAACAGGCAGGCGGTATTGTCTCCCGAATGGTCTATCCACTCAGGAGTCGGGACTTCCAATTATACTTTTATCTGGGGTATGGCCGGAGAAAATATGGACTACGGCGATATGGACGGTATCAAAACTAACGAACTAAAGTAATTTTTCCAATGAATTTATTTGATTTATCCGGTAAAGTAGCAGTCGTTACAGGCGGTACTCACGGATTAGGAATGGCAATGGCAGAAGGTCTTGCCGCTGCAGGTGCTGAACTGGCGATCACAAGTACGACCCCGTCAAAATTAGAGGAAGCTTTAAACTACTATCATTCAAAAGGGTATAAAGCAACCGGTTATATTTTTGATGTGACGGACGAGCTGGAAGCCGTTCAGAAAGTAGCTCTTATGGAAGCTACCCATGGAAAAATAGACATCCTTGTCAACAATGCAGGAATCATCAAACGTATTCCGGCAATCGACATGGAAGTGGAAGACTTTAGAAAAGTAATTGATGTAGATCTTACAGGACCTTTTATCATGTCGAAATTAGTCGGCAAATATATGATCAAAAGAAAATCCGGAAAGATCATCAACATCTGCTCGATGATGAGTGAGCTTGGACGTGACAATGTAGTAGCTTATGCTTCTGCAAAAGGCGGTCTGAAAATGCTTACCAAAAATCTGGCGACAGAATGGGCGAAACACAATATTCAGGTAAACGGAATCGGGCCGGGATATTTTGCTACTTCTCAGACAGAACCAATCAGGGTAGATGGACATCCTTTTAACGACTTTATCATCAGCAGAACCCCGGAAGGAAGATGGGGAAATCCGGAAGACCTTGCAGGAACAGCTATTTTCTTAGCTTCTGACGCAAGCAGATTCATCAACGGACAGATTATTTACGTAGATGGGGGTATTTTGGCAACCATCGGGAAACCTGCTAATGAGTAACAACAGAATCAGAATAGAATGAAACCTTTTATTACAGATAACTTTTTATTACAAAATAAATACGCAGAAGAATTATACTTCAGATACGCGGAAAAACAACCCATCATTGATTATCATAATCATTTGATTCCTAAAGATATTGCAGAAGACACTGTTTTCGATAATATCTCAAAGGTTTGGATTGCAGGTGACCATTACAAATGGAGAGCCATGCGTACCATGGGAGTGAACGAAAAATTCATCACGGGAGACGCTTCAGATAAAGAAAAATTTGAAGCCTGGGCCAAAACAGTTCCGTATACATTGAGAAATCCTTTGTATCACTGGACGCATCTGGAATTAAAAAGATATTTCGGAATCGATGAATTGTTAAATGCAGACAACGCATCAGAAATCTACGAAAATATCACCGCTCAACTTCATACTCCTGAAAAATCAACAAGAGGTTTGTTAAAAATGATGAATGTAGAATCTCTGTGCACCACGGAAGATCCTACAGACCTGTTGAATTATCACCAGGACTTGGCAAAAAGCGATTTCAGCATTAAAGTAAGTACCGCTTTCCGTCCTGATAAAGCAATTTTAATTGAAAATCACAACTTTGCAGATTATATTTCAAAACTAGGCGAATCTGCCGGAATTGAAATTAATTCCTATCAGTCTTTATGTGATGCTTTAATCAAAAGAATTGAATACTTCCATGAAAATGGCTGCAGATTATGCGACCACGGATTAAATAATATTTCTTTTGAAGAAGCTTCAGAAGCGGAAGTAGGCGCTATTTTTAATGATAAAATTTCAGGAAAAGTTATCGCTGAAAAGCAGGTGAATCAATTCAAAACTGCCATTTTATTATTCTTAGGAGAAGCATACCACAAATACGGATGGGTTCAGCAGTTCCACCTTGGAGCATTGAGAAATAATAATGAAAGAATGCACAGAATTCTTGGTCCTGATACGGGCTGGGATTCAATCGGTGACTTTGTTCAGGCTGAAACCCTGTCTAAATTACTGAATACCTTAGACGGAAAAGATAAGCTAACAAAAACCATTTTATATAATTTAAATCCTGCCGACAACGAAATTTTCGCGACAATGATCGGGAATTTCAATGATGGTAGCATCAAAGGAAAAGTACAGTTCGGATCAGGATGGTGGTTCCTGGACCAGAAAGACGGAATGATCAAGCAGATGAATGCCCTTTCAAACATGGGATTAATCAGCTGTTTCGTGGGAATGTTGACCGATTCCAGAAGTTTCCTTTCTTTCCCGAGACACGAATATTTCAGAAGAGTATTGTGTAACCTTTTCGGCGAAGAAATGAAAAACGGTGAATTACCTGATGATATCGAACTGATTGGGAAGACCATTTCAGATATTTGTTATCATAACGCTAAAAATTATTTTGATTTTTAAATTTCAAATTAAATAAAAAATCTCTTGCAGATTGAGCTGATTATAGCATTTTTTTAACATAATCATCTGCAGATTTGCTAAATCTGCGAGAGGTAAATATAGTTTTAAACCATTAAGGAAAATTAAGAAGAAGATCGAAGATTCTACACTTATGTGGTCTTTCTATTTTCAATATATTAAACTTCAAAAATACTAAGTATCAAAAACTTTTGTGCCTTTTGTGGTTAAAATAATGAGAGTTAATTAAAAAATGAGTAATAAAATAGTCACATTCGGGGAAGTCATCATGCGGCTTTCACCACCCGGAAACAGAACCATGAAGCAAAGCCACGAAATGGAATTTTTTTTCGGCGGAACAGAGCTTAATGTAGCATCTTCGTTGGCAACAATGGGTTGTGACGTAAGGCATATCAGCAGTGTTTCTGATGATTTTGTGGGTGAAGCAGCCGTTTCATTCATCAAAAGTTTTGGAATTGACACCGCTTTTATCAACAAAAATAAACATCCTCTAGGTTTGTACTTTTTAGAAGTAGGATCATCAGTTCGCGCCAGCAGAATTGCTTACAACAGGCTGAACGGTTCTTTTGCCAATAGTAAGCCTGAACAAATTGACTGGAAAAAAGCCCTTGAAGGCTGCCAGTATTTCCACTGGACAGGCATCAGTCCCGGAATTTCCGAAGCAGCTTATCAAAGTCTGAAAGAGGGTTTACAAACAGCCCGTGAGTTGGGAATCGAGATTACAACTGATCCTGCTTATCGCTCAAACCTTTGGAAATATGGCAAAAACGGAAATGAAGTTTTGAAAGAGCTGGTTTCTTATTCAACAATTTTTATCGGTGGAGTGAATGAAATTAATGAAATCCTTGGAACTCAGTTTTCATCAGATAAAGAAGGTTTTATTGAAGCATGTAAAGAATTAAAACAACAAATTCCTTCTATTCATAAAATTTTCGACAAAATAAGAATTGGCGTTACAGCAAGTTCTCAGCAGACACAAGGAAGAGCTTTAGTTGGCGATAACTATTTTGAGACTGAATTGTTGGAAGTTAATCCTGTAGTTGATAGAATCGGGACAGGTGATGCTTTTGCAGCAGGTTTAATCTTTGGGTTAATCAATTTCGATGACGAAAAAGCATTGAAATTCGCTAATGCAGCCTGTGCGATAAAGCATACCATTTTAGGGGATATCAATTACAGTAGTGCAGAAGATATTCTGGAAGTCATGAACGGAGATTCAGGCGGAAGAATAAAAAGATAGTTGGCTTTGTTGGTAATTGGCTTATCGATAAAACTAAAAAATTGTAGACTTCGCTGAGTAGAACGCCTTGCAAACTAAAAATATACATTAAGCATTAAAAAGAAAATCTTTGCGCCTTTTGCATTAAAAACAAAAGATTAAGATAAAGTCTTGGCAGCATACTAAAGGATGGATAAAATTCCATCAATGATTATTTTCAACAAAGTAATTCAACAAAATGACAAAAATTCAATCAGTTACAAATACGATCATCAACCAAGGGGTTTTGCCTCTATACTATAATGTTGATGAAACGGTAACTCTGGAAATACTGAGATCACTTTACAAAGCCGGAATTCGTGCAGTGGAATATACAAGCCGTGGTGAAGCTGCGTTAAGTAATTTCACAAAAATGGTAGAAATCCGTAATGCAGAAATGCCCGAAATGCTTTTGGGAATTGGAACAATAAAAAATGTACAACAAGCTGAAGAATACTATAAAGTAGGAGCAGATTTCTTTATCAGTCCGGGTTTTGTAGCTGAAGTTGCAGATTTTTTGATTCCGAAAGATCTGCTGTACAGTCCAGGTTGTATGACGCCGACTGAAATTATCGAAGCTGAAAATGCAGGAGTTACTTTCGTTAAATTATTCCCGGGTAACGCCTTAGGAACCGGATTTATGAGTGCGATTAAAGATGTTTTCCCAAATCTGAAATTTATGCCAACAGGTGGAGTAGATACCACTAAAGAAAGCATCGAAAGCTGGTTCAAAGCAGGTGTTTCAGCAGTAGGAATGGGAAGCAAACTTGTAAGCAAAGAATTAATGCTTGCCAAAGACTATACAACCATAGAAAATGAAACCGTAAAAGTGCTGGAAATTATTCAGACTTTAAAATAATAATCATTAAAAAAGCTGGAAACACCTTGTGATTCCTGGCTGAGTGAAACGCCTTAAAAACATTCAAACAAATAACTAATTCTTAAATTAATATGAGTTCAGTTAAGTCTCTTAAACCGAGCAGCTTCAGATGGACGATATGCTTTTTGCTGTTCATTGCAACCACGATCAATTATCTTGATCGTCAGGTTTTATCTTTGACGTGGAAAGATTTTATCGCACCGGAATTTCACTGGAACAATAATGATTACGGAAATATCACAGCATTATTCTCTATTTTTTATGCGGTAGGGATGCTTTTCGCTGGAAAATTTGTCGATTGGATGGATACCAAAAAAGGGTTCCTTTGGGCCATCGGAATCTGGTCTGTTGGTGCAGTTTTACACGCATTTTGCGGAATTGCAACCTCAGGAATTCTTACCGGAAACTGGCTGGCAGGTTTTCACGGATCTAAAGAATTGATTTCTACAGTTTCCAATACCTCTGCCATCATCAGTACGAGTGTAACGCTGTTTATTTTTGCCCGTTTCGTATTGGCTATTGGTGAAGCAGGAAATTTCCCGGCAGCAATTAAAACTACAGCGGAATATTTCCCTAAAAAAGACAGAGCTTTAGCAACAAGTATTTTCAATGCAGGAGCAACGGTTGGGGCTTTGGCAGCACCGGTTACCATTCCTTTTATAGCAAAAGCTATGGGGTGGGAATGGGCATTTATCATCATTGGAGCGTTGGGATTTGTATGGATGGGATTGTGGGTTTTCTACTACAAAAAGCCTCACGAACATCATAAAGTTAACGAGCATGAATTAACCTATATTCAGCAGGATGTGGAAGATTTTGCTGTTGAAGAAAATACTGTACGCACAGAAGAAAAGAAATTCACTTTCAAAGAATGTTTCAGCTACAGACAGACCTGGGCTTTTGCCTTTGGAAAATTTATGACAGACGGCGTCTGGTGGTTCTTTTTATTCTGGACTCCGGCGTATTTAAGTTCCGTTTACAAAATGGATTCTACACAAAGTGCCTTGCCATTATTCGTTCTTTATATAATTACTTTATTGTCAATCATCGGAGGATGGCTTCCAAAATACTTTGTAGAAAAGAAAGGCATGAATGCTTATTCAGGAAGAATGAAAGCCATGCTGATCTTCGCATTTTTTCCTTTGCTGGCACTTTTAGCACAGCCTTTAGGTTCAGTTACGTATTGGATGCCTGTGTTAATCATCGGAATTGCAGGAGCCGCACATCAGGCCTGGTCGGCGAATATTTTCTCGACAGTTGGAGATATGTTCCCGAAAAAAGCCATCGCAACCATCACTGGAATCGGCGGAATGGCAGGCGGAATCGGTTCATTCATTATTAATAAATCTTCAGGCGTATTATTCGATCATGCGCATAAAGCCTGGTCAACGGTTGACGGAATTCCTTTATTGGAAAAATATCCTCAATACATCAACGAAAGATTACCCGATGGATTTTTTGAGCAGTTGGAAAAATCAGGATCAGTAGTGGTAGACGGAATCGACAAAGGCTACATGATCATATTTTCAGCTTGTGCCGTAGCATATCTTATTGCTTGGACAGTAATGAAAATTTTGGTTCCAAAATATAAAGTGATAAGTAAGTAGAAAAAAAACGGTTAAAATCAGCGTTCTTCGGTGATGCCTTTTGCGAACTTAAAAATATACAGCATTTCAGCAAAAAAACTTTGCGGACTTTGCATTAAAAATTTTATAGAATTAAAAATATCATTTAATTCAAATTGAAAAGATGGAAAATCAGACAAAACAAAAATTAAATCGCGAATTAATCGGTTCTCAGGAAAAACTTCCTATCAAAATTATACAGTTTGGAGGCGGGAATTTTATGAGAGGATTCACAGATTATGTCATTGATAAATTAAATAAAGAAGCGGAATTCAATGCCGGAGTTGTAAACGTTCAGCCAACAGCAGGGGGTTCGGTTCATAAACTGGAAGAACAGGATAACCTGTACACGCTTTTCTCAAGAGGAATTAAAAAAGGGGAGATCGTTGATACAAAACAAGTAATTTCTGCGATTCAGAAGTCGATTAATCCTTATACAAATTATGATGAATTCTTAGCTTTGGCGAAAGAAGAAGAATTAGAATTTATCTTCTCAAACACAACAGAGACTGGAATTGCTTTTGACGAATCAGAAGATGAGTACGTGGGTCCACACAAGAATTTCCCTGCAAAACTAACGGTTTTATTACACGAGAGATTCAAACATTTCAACGGAGCTGCAGACAAAGGAGTAAGAATTATTCCTTGCGAATTGATTGAAGACAATGCATTTGCGTTGAGAGATATGATCCTGAAATATGCCCGACTTTGGAATTTAGATGCTGATTTTACGCAATGGATTAATCAAAATAATTACTTTCATAACACATTGGTTGATAGGATTGTTCCGGGTTATCCGAAAGATGACGCAGAATCATACGAAGATCAGTTGGATTATGAAGATCAGATGATGGTTGTTTCTGAAACATTCCTGCTTTGGGTAATTCAGGATGCCGGAAATTTAAAAGAAAGAATTCCTTTTACCCGAATTAACGAACAGATTTTGGTTGTTGATGATATTCAGCCGTACCGTTTGAGAAAAGTGAGAATCCTGAATGGTGGTCATACCTTAATGCTGGCTCCGGCGATTTTATCAGGAAAGGAAACGGTAAAAGAATCTATTGACGATGCATTTATCGGAAAGTTTTTAAGGGAAACCATTTTTAATGAAGTGAATCCAACTTTAGGTCTGGATGAAACGGAACTGAAAGATTTTGCGGAAGAAGTTTTTGACAGATTCAGAAATCCTTTTATTAAACATTATCAGGCGAGTATCGCGTTATATTTTGTTTCTAAATTTAAAGTAAGAATCCTTCCGAGTTTGTTGGGTTATATTAATATCAACAAAAAATTACCCCTAAATCTGGTATTCTCTTTGGCAAGCTTAATCAGATTCTATCAGGGAAATTTTGGTGAGAAATCTTTGCCAATTAATGATGAAGGATCTATTGTTACTCAATTCAAAGAAATCTGGACAAACGGAGATTATACGAAAGTAGCAGAATTATCATTGAGCGAAACCGCTTTCTGGGATACAGACCTTACTCAGGTTGACGGACTGAAAGATGCAGTAGCAAAAGCTTTGTGGGAAATAGACCATAACGGCGTAGAAACTGCGTATCACAACTTTATACAATTTTATTCTTAGAAAAAATGCAAAAGAAAGTACTAAAAGTAAATCCCAAGGATAATGTAGCGGTCGCACTGGTAGATCTGGCGCAGGGGGAAACGGTTACTTTGGGACAACTTACTTATGAAATAATAAAAGACACGAAGGCGAAACACAAATTCGTGACCGAAGATCTTGTCGTAGGTGATTCTGTTATCATGTACGGGGTTTTGGTGGGAAAAGCCAGCCAGACGATCCGGAAAGGAGAAGTGATTACCACTGAAAACGTAAAACATCAAAGCGCAAAAGTAGAACGCAAAACAGAAACCACTTCCTGGACCGCTCCCAATGTTGATAAATGGAAAGATAAAACTTTCATGGGCTATCACCGCGAAGACGGACAAGTGGGAACAGAAAATGTCTGGTTATTTTTCCCTTTGGTTTTTTGTGAAAACAGAAATGTTGAGATTTTAAAAGATGTTTTTGAAAAAGAATTGTTATTCGAAAAAGCGACGAAACATCAGTTATTGTTAAGATCATTAATCAATAATTCCGAAACGGAAACTGCTGTTGAAGAAGAGCAGGATTCAAGAGTATTTAAAAATATTGAAGTTAAATTCATTACACACCAGGGTGGTTGTGGCGGAATTCGTCAGGATGCTGAAGCATTGGGAAGATTGCTGGCAGGATATGTCAACAATCCGAACGTTGCCGGAGCAACAGTTTTGAGCTTGGGTTGTCAGAATTTACAGGTTCAGATTTTTAAAGATGCCTTGGAAAAAATCAGTCCGGATAATAAAAAGCCAATCATCGTTTACGAACAGCAAAAGTCCGGAACAGTAGATGAAATGTTAAGCGGAATAATCAAAGATTCTTATGAAGCCATCAAACAGGCTAACGAAATAGAAAGAAAACCTGCCCCCATTTCTAAACTTGTTTTAGGCTTGGAATGCGGTGGTTCAGACGGTTTCTCAGGAATTTCTGCAAACCCGGTTTTAGGACATCTGTCAGATTTAATGGCAGGAATCGGAGGCGCAACTATTCTTTCAGAATTCCCTGAGTTATGTGGAGTGGAGCAGGAGCTTGTCAACCGTTGCGTAAAGGAAGAAGATGCAGAAAGATTTTTACAGTTAATGAAAGATTTTGAAAATTCAGTTGTTGCTGCAGGATCTGGCTTTGATATGAATCCGTCACCGGGGAATATTAAAGATGGACTAATCACCGATGCCATGAAATCTGCGGGAGCAGCGAAAAAAGGCGGTTCATCACCAATAAATGATGTGCTCGATTTTACAGAATACATCAAAGAACCGGGCTTAAATTTACTGTGTACACCCGGAAATGATGTGGAATGTACTACAGCTTTGGTGGGTTCAGGTTCCAATGTTGTTTTATTCACTACAGGTCTGGGAACTCCGACAGGAAATCCTGTAGTTCCCGTAGTGAAAATTTCATCAAATACATCATTATCAGAAAGAATGCCTGATATCATCGATTTCAATACAGGAGACGTGATTACAGGGGAAAAGTCAATAGATGAAAAAGCAGAAGAATTGTTAGAATTTATCATAGAAGTTGCCAGCGGAGAAGTAAAAACCAAAGCGGCAATTCTCAATCAGAACGATTTTATCCCTTGGAGACGAGGCGTAAGTTTATAGTTATCGTTTTAATTTATATATATTGGGCTGAAAATGCTTTCTACATTAGTAGGAAGCATTTTCTTTTGGAATAAATTAAATTTAAACACAAATGAAGCAAATATTTTTCACGAATAACCACAATATTTTTAATCATTAGGAGCGGACTTTAGTCCGCTTAAGGGTATACAATCCGATTAGGCTTTAGCCAAAACTTAAGAATATTGAGGTTCCTGCAGAATGACAAACTGAAGTATTAAAAACGACATAGGAAAATGAAGCGTTAAGAAAAATAGTTTTGCGAACGTTAAGAAAATCCCACTGTTTGAGTGCGAGACAAAATATTGATTCGAAGAACAAATCTAAAATTCGCACGAGTTTTGGGATTTTTAGAGAACAAAAATATTTTTTAGCGGAAGTTTCCAGGTCTTGAATTTTTGTTTCTTTTGTTTCAAGACAAAAGAAAAATCACTTCCTTTTTGAAGACTTCCTGATATAAAGCTGCGGCGCCAAAACCACCTTTTTCTCAATAGAAACCCCGGAACCATTCTCCTTTACGCTTTCAATAAAAACCTGTCCTGCCATTTTCCCCATCGTCAGGGGAGTCTGGTCTACAGAACTCATGGGAAGCTCCATAAATTGGGTGAAAGGTTCATTAGAAAAGCCAATAACAGCAACTTCCTGCGGGATTTTGATTTTACGTTTTTTCAGTTCCTGGCAAGCACCTAACGCAGCAAAATCACTGGATGAAAAGATGGCATCTGGAACAGATTTTTTGTCCCAAAGCTTTTTAACTGCATCAATCCCTTCATCGATCGAACTTCCGGTTGTAATAATATTTTCTTCCTTAACGCTTAAATTATGATCTATTAAAGCCTGTTTATAACCTTTTAAACGGTTCTCATAAATTTCAAGGTTTAAGTCCCCGGAAAAATGACAAATATTTCTGTACCCTTCATTAATCAGGTGTTCAGTCGCCATATAACCGCCGCGATAATCATCAATAGTTACTGTACTGATTCCTGAAATGTCTTTTTTACGGTCAAAAAAGATAATAGGAGTATTGGTGGTATTCAGAATGTTCTGAATATGTTCGGTATCAATGGTCGTCTTGGAAACAGACATGAAAATCCCGTCAACCTGAGCATTAAGCAAAGTATTTAAGTGCCTTTTTTCAATAGTTACATCTTCATGGCTCTGGCAGATAATCACATGATAACCATGCGGAGAAAGTTCTTCTTCAATTCCGCGGATGACGGATGAAAAGAAATTGGTATTAATGTAAGGCACAATAATTCCTACGTTCTTTGTTTCCCCGCTTTTCAGAGCTTTGGCAAGGTTATTTTGCTTGTAGTTCATTTCCTTGGCCGTTTTCTTTACCAACTCTTTCGTTGCCTGGCTTATTCTGGGATGGTCGTTCAATGCTCTGGAAACAGTTGCCACGCTTACGTTAAGCTTTTTCGAGATGTCATATATTGTAGCATTTTTCTTATTCATACATGCTTTTTCTGAAGTTTTGGGTATGTCCGGGAATGATATACGTTATAGTCGTAAATTTAATCAAATTATGTCTATCAAAAAGGAAATATTGAGATTTTATACAAGATTATGAGTGATTAAAATTAGATTAAACCTAAAAAATATTGAATTGCTTAATTTTTAATTAAAATAAAAACTTAATTATCTACGATTTGTCACGATTAAGAATATATAATGCTATTGGTTTTGCCAAAATTTAAGTGTACTTAAATTTTTTAGAATGATAAACCGAGATCGTAACGACATAGGAAATGAATGCGTTAATAAAATAACCAATGCGAACGTTAAGAAAATTCTACTGTTTGAAGCGCGACACAGATTCAGAACCGAAGAACGGATATTGAATTCGTGCAAGTTTTAGAATTTTTAGAAAGTATAGGTTATTTTTAGCTTTCATTTCCAGGTCTTGAACTTTTGTTTCTTTTGTTTGACTACGTCGAATCTTCGATTTCAAGACAAAAGAAATTATTACAAACTATTCTCTTCAAAGACTTCTAATTTAAAGCTGTAGTTAAAAACCAGTTCACATGAAAGAGCAGGATACCGTCCAATCCTAAAATGTATACTTTTATGAAAATGAAATGAAAGAATAATTTTCTTTATACAGTTGGGAATTATCTGCTGATTTTTTATGAAAACAAACTGAATACATTTTATTTAAATGATATTCCTTTATTTTGCCATTCTTTTGAGTGCTGAATTTTATTAATGAAAAATCAGATTCTATAATAAAAAATAAATTATGAAATCTCAAAATACATCAAGCTTTTTATTATCCCTGTTGATACTCTTATTGTTTTCATCTGGCATAAAAAGCCAGGATAAATTCCCCGACGGCACCCTAATTCCCAAATGGTTTAAAGAAAATAAACCTACAGACATTAATAAATTAGGTAAAAAATATATCCTTACCGATAATGGAGTGAAAAACGACAGTACGGTTCTTCAGACAAAACAGGTTCAAGCGGTCATTGATCTTGCGGCAAAAAATGGGGGCGGTGTAATTATTGTACCCAAAGGAACATTTCTGATCAGTTCTGTATTCTTTAAACAGGGAACCCATTTACATTTGGAGAACGGTGCGAAATTAAAAGGAAGTGATGATATCAGCGATTTTCCGGTTGTGGAAACAAGAATGGAGGGGCAGACCGTACAATATTTTCCTGCAATAATTAATGCAGACGGGTTGAATGGTTTTACCATTTCTGGAAAAGGAACACTTGACGGAAACGGATTGCGCTTTTGGAAAGCATTCTGGAAAAGACGCCAGTGGAATCCGAAGTGTACCAATATGGACGAAATGAGACCAAGAATCATCTATGTTTCAAATTCTAAAAACGTTCAGATTGAAGGGATTACGGTAAAAAACTCTCCTTTCTGGAGTACACATTATTATAAAAGTGAATTTGTAAAATTGTTAAACCTGACAATTCTTGCACCGAAAGAACCGGTAAAAGCCCCAAGTACAGATGCCGTTGATATCGATGGCTGCACGAATTTCCTGATTAAAAATTGCTATATGTCAGTGAACGACGACGCCATAGCACTAAAAGGCGGAAAAGGGCCGAAAGCAGATAAAGCTCCTGAAAATGGTGAAAACAGAAATATCATCATCGAAGATAACAGCTTTGGTTTTTGTCACAGTGTTCTCACTTGCGGCAGCGAATCTATCCACAATTATAATGTCATTCTGCGCAACTCAAAGGTGAAAGATGCTTCGAGGCTGCTGCACCTTAAAATGAGACCGGATACTCCTCAGCATTACGAATATATTACCGTTGAAAATATCACAGGCAATGTTAAAACTTTCTTGTATGTAAAAGGGTGGAACCAGTTTTTCGATTTGAAAGGAGAGGAAAAACCTAAAAAATCTTTAGCGAATACTATTCTGATCAAAAATATTGACATCAGTTGTGAAACGGCATTCGATGTTGAAAAATCAGAATTGTATGATTTGACGGATTTCACGTTGGAGAACCTGAAAATAAAAGCGTTAAAACCTAAAGAGGAAAATTTGGAGGCTATTAAAAATTTGAAAAAAATTAAAGTAAATGTTACCCAGGTTGCCTCTTCAGACCAATCTTACGACAAAAAAGACGATTCCGACATTGCTGCAAAATGAGTTGTTTTTCTAAAATATTCGTTCTGGTATGTTTATGCTCCCAATTATTGCATTCTCAATCTAAGGAAATTCAATTCCTGAGCGGGACAGATTCTGAGCATACAAAAGAATGGAATTTTTGGATAGATGGGGGGAGAAAATCCGGAAATTGGAGCAAAATTCAGGTGCCTTCGCAATGGGAGCAACAGGGATTTGGTTCGTATAATTACGGAAGAGATTATGTGACTTATGGCAAAAATTTTAAGTTTAATGATGAAGCAGGCTTTTATAAATACAAATTTCTGGTTCCCAATGCATGGAAAGGAAAATTAGTCAACATCGTTTTCGAAGGATCAATGACCGATACTGAAGTAAAGATCAACGGACAACTTGCCGGCGAAATTCATCAAGGCGCTTTTTATGAATTTAAATATGATATTTCCGACAAATTAAGATTCGGAAAAGAAAATATTCTTGAAGTTAAAGTTTCCAAAATGTCTGCTGATACATCCGTTAATAATGCAGAACGTCTTGCAGATTATTGGGTTTTGGGAGGGATTTTCCGGCCTGTTTATCTCGAAGCAACCCCGGAAGAAAATATTTCATGGACGGCCATTGAAGCCAGGGCAGACGGGACTTTCCGTTCAGATATACATTTAAAAGGAATCCGGTCCGTCAATAATTTAAAAGTTGAATTATTTGATGCCAAAAATTTTCTGATCGGGGAATCTCAGATTACAATTCAAAAAGGAGATACTTTAAAACAGATTCAATTTTCCGTTAAAGATCCGAAACTCTGGACAGCAGAAACTCCTAACTTATACAAAGCGAAATTCAGCTTAAATAAAAACAGGAAAAATAGATACCAAACCGTAGAGAAATTTGGTTTCCGAACCATTGAAATCAGGAAAGGTGACGGAATTTACATTAACGGAACCAAAATCAGGATGAAAGGTATCAACCGTCATGTCTGGTGGCCGGAAACCGGCCGTGCTGTCAACAAAAATATTGATTTAATGGATGTTCAGCTCATTAAGGCAATGAATATGAATGCCGTTCGATGCTCGCATTATCCACCGGATAAATCCTTTTTAAAAATTTGTGATTCTTTAGGGTTATATGTTTTGGATGAATTGGCGGGCTGGCAAAAAAAATACAGCACAAAAATCGGGAAAAAAATAGTCAGAGAGATGGTTACGAGAGATACCAATCATCCCTCGATCATTTTTTGGAGCAACGGAAACGAAGGGGGTCATAATTTTGATCTGGATGCAGAATTTGCAGAATATGATTTGTCTAATCGTCCTGTGATTCATGCGCACCACAAACCTGGAAATGCTTTTAACGGAATTGACTGTAACCATTACGAAGATTATTACAGCACACAAAAAATCCTCGAAGGAGAAAATATTTATATGCCGACCGAGTTTTTGCATGCGCAGGATGATGGTGGAGGTGGTACTTCTTTAGCCGATTATTGGGAGCTTCACTGGAATTCCAAAAAAGGAGCCGGCGGTTTTTTATGGGCGTTGGCTGATGAGGGCTTGATGCGAACTGATTTTAATAATCAAATTGATGTGAATGCGATAAATGCTGCGGATGGAGTCGTGGGGCCTCACCGCGAAAAGGAAGGAAGTTTTTATGCGATCCGGGAAATTTACAGTCCGGTAAAAATTAATATTAAAACAATTCCAAATAATTTTAATGGCATTATTCCTGTAGAAAACCGATATCATTTTACGAATTTAAATGAATGTCAGTTCGAATGGAAATTGGTGAAATTTAAAACACCTTATTCCTCCGAATCAGGGTTTGATGTTATAAAACAAGGAAAAGTAGGATCTCCAAATGTAAAACCTACAGAAAAAGGACAAATCCATCTTAATCTTCCCTCAGATTGGAAAGGAAGTGAAGCTTTATTATTAACGGCAACCGATCCTTTGGGTCATGAAATCTATACCTGGACCTGGAAAATTGCTTCTAATGACGAAATATCAAAACAGTTTCAGAAAACGTTCATCAAAGAATCCCTGGTTTCAGTTGTAGAAAATGATTTTTTATTCATTTTAAAATCAGAGGAAAAAGAATTTTCTTTCGGAAAAAAAGATGGATTATTAAAATCAGTAATTCTCGATAAAAAAGGTAAAAAAATGACCTTCCGAAATGGACCGGTTTTCGTAAACGCGAAAGTAGAATTATCATCAATAAAAACTTTTGCGGAAGGAAAAAATCAGATCATTGAAGTTTTATACAAAGACGGAAAAAAAGTCATCTGGAAACTGAATTCCAACGGAATTTTAGAACTTAATTATGAATATTCCCTTTCAGGAGACTATCCTTTTGCAGGCGTAAGTTTCGATTATCCTGAAAACTATGTAATCAGCGCAAGATGGCTGGGCAAGGGGCCGTATCATATTTGGAAAAACCGTTTGCAGGGACAGACTTTTAATGTTTGGCAGAATTTAAAAAACTCAACACGAACAGGTTCTTCACCTTGGCTGTATCCTGAGTTCAAAGGATATTACGATGATATTTCGTGGCTGCAGCTGGATACCGCAGAAGGGAAAATCACGATCGGAACAAAAGAAGAAAAAATGTTTGTCAGACTCTATGATTTCTATGGAGTCTATGGTGCGGAAGGATATCCGAAGCTGCCGGCCGGCAATATTTCATTTTTGGATGCGATACCGCCGTTGGGAACAGTTCTCGCTTTTAATATTAATGATAAAACCGAAACTTTAGGGCCGGAAAGTGAATTGAATCATCTCAACGGAACTTTTAAAAGAACATTGTATTTTTATTTCGGCTTACCGGATTTGGATGACGAAAAGAAGCAGTTTACAATGCCGGAAGTCAATATTTTAACGGATTGATTATGAAAAACTTGATAGGAATTATAGCAATTTTTATTGGTTCATCCATATTTGCCCAACAAACCAATTTCAAGTTTGATTTTGGTGGAAGCAGAACTAAGGATGGTTTTATTCCCATCACAGAACATTCGGTATTCGACAGGAAAGTGGGCTATGGATTCATGGATATTTCCGGTTTAAAATCAGTCGACAGAGGAGGAAACGTTTTAACGGGAGATTATATTACCAGCGACAGACCTTTCTATTTTTCGGTGGTACTTCCGGAAGGAAATTATGATATTAAGTTAAATTTAGGCGATTCTAAAGGAACTTCCCAAACAACAGTTCGTGTAGAAAACCGCCGTCTGCTGTTGGATGATGTAAAAACAAAAGAAGGTGAAATGGTTGAAAAACAGATCACCGTTCATGTTAAAGACAGCATTCTCCGTAATAAGGATGGAGTTGAAATTGGAATTGTAAAATTAAAACCAAGAGAAAGAAAATATTTACATTGGGACAATTTATTGACGATTGAATTTAACGGTAAAGCCCCGAAAGTTTGTGCAATAACCATTCAGCCCAACAAAACGGCAAAAACTATTTACCTGACAGGAGATTCCACGGTTGTAGATGCGCAGTATGAACCTTGGGCTTCCTGGGGACAAATGTTGCCCTGTTTTTTTGTTCCGGAAGAAGTTGTTGTTGCCAATTACGCCGAAAGCGGGGAAACTTTAAAATCCTTTGAAGACCGCCACCGAATTGATAAAATCTGGAACAAGATTCAACCCGGAGATTATCTGTTCATCCAGTTTGGACATAATGACCAGAAGTATGGAAACAGCACAAAATCCGGTTATAGAAAAAGATTACAGGAATGGATTAATAAAGCAAAACAATTGGGAGCGATTCCCGTTTTAGTTACATCAATGAATCGAAGAGTTTTTGATAAAAATAATAAGATTGTCAATACCCTTGATGATTTTCCAGATGCTATGCGGGAAATTGCGAAAGAAGAAAATGTATATGTAGTCGACCTGAATGCAATGAGTAAAACGCTTTTTGAAGCGTTGGGACCGGAAAATTCTAAAAAAGCATTTGTCTATTATCCTGCAAATACTTATCCCAATCAGTCGGATGCTTTGGCAGATGACACTCACTTTAATACATATGGCGCTTATGAACTGTCAAAATGTGTGGTAAAAAGTATGGTCGATCAGAAGCTGCCTTTGACTAAGTTTATTTCCAAAAAATATAAAGGTTTTGATTTAAATCAACCTGATCCATTCGAAAAATTCCGTTGGCCGGAAAGTATCTTCATGGAATCTTTAAAACCGGATGGAAACTAAAAAGTAAGAAAATGAATATTCAATCTATAGTAAAGGCAGTTATATTTTGTTTTGCGTTCGGGAATCTTCCCGCACAAAATCCGTGGCCAAAAACCACTGAAACGGCAAAGCCGTGGACACGATGGTGGTGGATGGGAAATGCGGTCAATGAAAAAGGATTGGATAAAGAACTGACAACGCTTAGTAAAGCAGGTTTCGGAGGTGTAGAAATCGTTCCCATTTATGGAGCAAAAGGCTTTGAAGATCAATACATCAATTATCTTTCTCCGGAGTGGATGAAAATGCTTCAATTCACCACAGACAAAGCAAAAAGTTTGAACATGGGAGTTGATATGGCTGTCGGAACAGGCTGGCCAATCGGTGGTCCGCAGGTTGATGAAGAAGATGCAGCCACAAAAATGACTGTTCAGACATATACGATTTCATCAGGTGAAAAATTTTCAGAAAAAATCACTCTGAAAGATGAAAAACAGAAGAATTTAAAAACAATAAAACTAGATATTGTAACCGCCTACAATGAAAAAAACGATGTAGTTGTCCTAACCGATAAAATAACAAACGACGGCTTTCTCAACTGGAAGCCGGATTCCGGGAAATGGACAATTTATGCTGTTTTTACAGGCAAAACTTTACAAAAAGTAAAACGTGCGGCTCCAGGCGGTGAAGGGTATACACTAGACCATTTTTCACCCGATGCAACGAAAGATTATCTTAAAACTTTCGATAAAGCTTTTGGAAACTCAAACTACGGAATACGTTCTTTTTTCAATGACAGTTATGAGGTTTATAATGCCGACTGGACTCCTGATTTTAAAAACGAATTTAAAAAAAGGAGAGGATATGATTTGAGCCCATACATTAAATATCTTGTCAGTAACGAAGAAAATGAAATAACAGGTAGAATTAAATCAGATTACAGAGAAACCCTGAGCGAATTGATTTTGAACAATTTTACTAAGGATTTTACAAACTGGGCTCATTCCAAAAACTCAAAAAATACCAATCAGGCGCATGGATCACCCGGAAATTTACTGGATTTGTATGCTGCAGTCGATATTCCGGAGTCTGAGACTTTTGGAAGTACGGTTTTCGATATTCCGGGGCTGAGGAGAGATAGTGCAGATGTGCAAAAATCTGATCAACCAGACATTAATATGCTGAAATTTGCTTCATCGGCTGCGAATATTACGGGTAAACAATTAATTTCAAATGAAACTTTTACCTGGCTTACAGAACATTTTAAAACCTCCTGGTCGCAGGCAAAACCCGAAGTTGAGCAGGTTTTTCTATCGGGAATCAATCACGTTTTTTATCACGGGACAACGTATACCCCGGCTGATATTCCTTTTCCGGGATGGCTGTTTTATGCATCCGTTAATTTTGTTCCGGAAAACAGTTTGTGGCCACATTTAACGGGATTGAATTCTTATGTTGCCCGTACCCAAAGTGTTTTGCAGAGCGGCAAATCTGATAATGAACTGATGATGTACTGGCCAATTTATGACCAATGGGCTAATCCGAAAGGAAAAGATGTCGCGTTTAAAGTTCATAACGTGGAAAAATGGCTGCAGCCAACTCCGATGTATAAGAATTTAACGGAATTGAGCAAAATGGGCTATGCCCTTGATATGATTTCTGACAAGATGATTGGCGAATCTAAATCGGAAAACCAGCAAATTCAGACTGTAAAAGGAGGATCTTCCTACCAGGTTTTAATTATTCCTGAATTAACTTATTTGCCGGAAACTACGTTACACAATATTCTCAAATTAGCTCAAAATGGCGCTTCGGTTATTTTTCAAAATGAGCCAAAAGATATTCCCGGAAATTTTGAAGTTGAAAAAAGAAGAGCAGAACTAAAATCATTCTGGACTCAGATCCCGTTTCAGAGTCAGGGTGAAAATATAAAAACTGCAAACTTCGGAAAAGGAAGAATTGTTCTAAGTTCTGATATTGCAAAAGGTTTGGAGTATTTAAAAATACAAAGAGAACAATTAACCGAAACCGGATTGAAGTTTGTGAGAAGGCAGTTTGACGGAGGAAAATACTATTTCATTGTTAACCATACTGCAAAGGATATTGATCAGTTGATTCCTTTAAACTATACAGGTAAACAAGCCGTGATCATGAATCCTGAAAATGGAGATTTCGGAGTTGCGGAAATACAAAACAATTCCGTGAGAATTCAACTGAAATCCGGACAATCTTTACTTTTAAAAAATTCTGAGACTATAGATTCCTCCATTGCAAAATGGAAATATACTGAAAAGATAGGTTTCCCCATCAGTTTAAATCAAGCTTGGCAACTGACTTTCAAAGAAGGTGGCCCCGAACTACCAAAATCAAGGATGCTAAAAAATCCGGAACCCTGGACGAACTTTTCAGAAGATCCTGCAACACAGAGTTTTTCAGGAACCGGCGTTTATGCAACCACATTAGTTTTGAAGAATAAAAAAGCAGACGATTATCTTTTAAAATTCGATAAACTGTACGAAAGTGCAAAAGTAATTGTTAATGGTAAGGAAGCGGGGATTGTCTGGAGTATTCCTTTTGAAATCAACATTGGGAAATATCTGAAAAAAGGGAAAAATACCATTCAGATTGAAGTCTGCAATTTGATGGCGAATAGAATCCGTTATATGGATCAGAATAAAATTCAATGGCGTAATTATCACGAAATCAATTTTGTAAACATTGATTATAAAGCTTTTGATGCCTCCGGGTGGAAAGTTCAGCCTTCCGGATTGGATGGACAAATTCAGTTATTTCCATTATATTTTTCAAAATAGAATTCATATAAAGAAAAGTATATCAAAATAAATTGCGCAATCGATTGAATTATATTAATTTAATAGTCCAGAATTATGAATATAAAATATAACTTTATTGTACTGATCATTCTTTTTTCACAGCTCCTTTCGGCACAAAGGCAGATGGAGTATTTAAAAAGAGGAATTGTTGCGATACCATCAGAATCTGGGATTTTTGTGAGCTGGCGCTTACTGGGTACAGAACCTCAGAATATTCAGTTTGATCTATACCGTATTGAAAATAACAAAAGCAAAAAACTGAATGAAAAACCGTTGCTTAACGAAACCAGTTTTTTAGATACAACGGCGGATAAAACAAAGAATTACACGTATTTCGTAAGATCCAATACCCAAGATCAGGGGATTGACCAGGATTCTGCGAGATATGTTGCTAATCAAAAACCCTATTTTTCAATTCCTTTAAAAACTCCGGTTGGATATACGCCCAACGATGCTTCTGTTGCTGATTTGGACGGTGATGGCGAGTATGAAATTATCCTTCATCAGACGGGGCAATCCCGAGACAACAGTCAGAAAGGTTTTACGGATGAGCCCATTATTCAGGCTTATAAATTGAACGGAAAATTCTTATGGGAAATTAATTTAGGAAAAAATATCAGGGAAGGGGCGCATTACACCCAGTTTTTAGTGTATGATCTAGACCAGGACGGCAAAGCAGAAGTCGTTATGAAAACGGCAGATGGAAGCAGGGATGGTAAAGGAAAACTCATCGGAGACCCTAACAAAGATTACCGGAATGAAAACGGATTTATTCTTTCCGGGCCTGAATATCTGACTGTTTTTAACGGTGAAACAGGTGAGGAAATTAATACTGTTCATTATATTGTTCCGAGATTTCAAGGCAGCCTGAATCCGACTCCGGAACAACTTACCGAAACCTGGGGCGATGCGAAAGGGAATAGGGTAGACCGGTTTTTGGGTGCAGTTGCTTATCTGGATGGCAAAACGCCCAGCATCATTATGTCGAGAGGTTATTATACCCGAACAGCGATCGCTGCGTGGGATTATAAAGATAAAAAACTCAGTTTGAGATGGCTTTTTGATACGGAAAGTTCAGAAGAAAATAAAAAATATCGTGGTCAGGGAAACCATAACCTGAGCATTGCCGATGTTGATAACGATGGAAAAGATGAAATTGTCTTTGGTGCAATGACGGTTGATGATAACGGAAAAGTCTTGAACAGCACGGGCTTTGGCCACGGTGATGCACTGCACGTCGGTGATCTTGATCCTTCCTCTCCCGGATTGGAAATTTTTGATATTCAGGAAAGATTTGATGATGCGGGTGCCCATTTCAGAGCGGGCGCAACGGGTAAAGTTTTATGGAAATTACCTTCTTTAATTTATAGTAAACAGGGCAAATTTCAGGGACCTGGAAGAGGACTGTCCTTAAATATCGATCCCCGTTATCAAGGTTCAGAATCCTGGGCTGCGGGAGCTGGAGTGAAAGGTATTTACGATACTAAAGGAGGAAAAATAAGTGATAAAAATCCTGCCTGTAATATGGGGATTTATTGGGATGGAGACTTTTTAAGTGAAATTTTAGACGGAACTTCTGTGGCAAAATGGGACTGGAATAAAGAAAAGTCCAATCTCATTTTTGATGCTAAAGATTTCCAGTGCGAATCCAACAACGGGACCAAGAAGAATCCTTCTCTTGTTGCCGATTTATTTGGAGACTGGCGGGAAGAATTGATTTACAGAACCTCGGATAATCAGGAACTTCGGATTTTCAGTTCTACCATTCCTACGAAGCACCGTTTGTATACGATGATGCATAATCCGCAATACCGGTTGAGCATTGTTTGGCAAAATGTAGGCTACAACCAGCCTCCTCATACTGATTATTATTTGGATGAATCTGTTTCAAAAATTCCTTCGCCAAATATTCATACAGTTAAACCTTAAATCAATCTTAACCCTTTAATTTTCTAAAATAAAAAATAATATAATTATGAAGCAAGTACTAATGAGAGGAGCTTTTTTTGTGTTGATGTATGGAGTCTTGTCCTCCTGCTCAGTTCAGAAACAAACGGCAATAAAGAACGTTAATCTTCCGGATAAAAAAGAAGTTCTGGAAGTTTCACGAAGAGCAAATCGATATTTCATGAACAAATGGCCGGATGCGGGAAAGGAAATTGTCGGCAAAAAAGTCTGGCCAAGCAATCTGTGGACGCGGGCTGTTTACTATGAAGGACTGATGGCCTTTTATAAAGTAGATCCTAAAAAAGAGTATTACGATTACGCCATCGACTGGTCTCAAAAACACAACTGGGACATGATGCGCGATACCTATACCCGTAATGCAGACAACCAGGCTTGCGGACAAACATATCTGGATCTTTATGAAATTGATGGCAAAAAAAATCCGGAAAGAATAAAATTTGTGAAAGCCTCTATGGACAGTATGATTGCCTCCAAAAAATCAGATGACTGGTGGTGGATTGATGCGCTTCAAATGGGAATGCCGATTTTTACAAAGCTGGGCAGAATTACAGGTGAGCAAAAATATTTCGATAAAAATTATGAGATGTATGCCTTTACAAAATACAAACATGGAGGAAATGGTTTATACAATCCAAAAGACAAACTCTGGTGGCGGGATAAAAGCTTCGTTCCCCCTTACAAAGAACCCAACGGCGAAGATTGTTACTGGAGCCGCGGAAACGGTTGGGTAGTGGCAGCTCTGGCCCGAACGCTGGAAGATACCCCGGAATCCGATCCTCATTATAAGGAATATTTACAGGATTATAAAGACCTGTTATCAGCTTTGCTACCCATTCAGAGGGAAGATGGCTTTTGGAATGCAAGTCTGCATGATCCTGGCAATTTCGGAGGCAAAGAAATGACGGGAACCGCTCTGTTTGTGTATGGAATGGCGTATGGAATTAACAAAGGACTGATTGATAAAAAAACATATTTACCCGTTGTTGTAAAAGCCTGGCGCGCGATTGTAAAAGATTCTGTTCAGTCAAGTGGATTTTTAGGCTGGGTTCAGGGAACAGGAAAAGAGCCTAAAGACGGTCAGCCGCTTGCCATTGATAAGCAGCCTGATTTTGAAGATTATGGTTTAGGCTGTCTGTTGCTAGCTGCAAGTGAAGTGTATCAATTAAAGTAAGCCATTATTCAAAATTGTTAATTTTCAGTAAGTTAATGTATCGATTTAGAAAGAAGAAGCATTAAGAAAATAAGTATTACAAACATGACACTACAAGATGCGCAATCGATTTCATAGTATTAATTTTCAAATTCAATCCATAAGATAAATTATGAATGCATTATTAGGAGTTTTTTTTCACTTCTTAGGAGGATTTTCTTCAGGGAGCTTTTATTTACCCTATAAAAAAGTAAAAGGCTGGTCCTGGGAAACCTATTGGTTAATAGGAGGAGCTTTTTCGTGGATCATTGTTCCGCCGCTCGCGGCATTTCTTACCATTCCCGGTTTTTGGGAAATCATTCAGAATGAAAGCTCTTCCATATTGGGGCTGACGTTTTTGTTTGGTGCTTTGTGGGGAATAGGTGGTTTTACTTATGGTTTGGGCGTTAGATATCTGGGCGTAGCACTCGGAAGCAGCATTATTTTGGGGCTTTGTATGGTGTTTGGCTCACTCGTACCTTCTATTTATTATGAATTTTCTCCGCAAACAGGTAAAGACAATATCGGTTTGCTGTTTTCCAGCCAATGGGGACAGTTTGTTTTACTGGGACTTCTGGTTTGTGTTATCGGAATCATCATTAGCGGAAAAGCAGGAATGATGAAAGAAAAAGAATTACAAACCGATTCAACAGACCCTCATGGTGTAGAAATAAAAACGGAATATAAATTCGGATTGGGATTAATTGTTTCCATCATCTCAGGTGTTTTAAGTGCATGTTTCAACTTCGGACTGGAGGCAGGAAAACCAATGGCAATTGCAGCCAACGAAGCCTGGAAAATAGCTAATCCGGATCAGGGAGAATTCCTTTTTCAAAATAATGTAACCTATGTGGTTGTTCTTTGGGGAGGTATGACAGTCAATTTGATTGGATGCTTGTATTTAGCCGTTAAAAATAAATCCTATACCGATTATACCAAAAGAAACATACCGGTTGTGCGTAACCTGATTTTCTGTGCGCTTGCCGGAACCATGTGGTTTCTACAGTTCTTCTTTTACGGTATGGGTGAAAGTAAAATGGGAAATGGTGCCAGCTCATGGATTTTACACATGGCCTTTATCATTTTCATTGCCAATTTGTGGGGAATTATCATCAAAGAATGGAAAGGAGTTTCCAAAAAAACGATTATAACTATTTCTGCCGGAATGATTGTAATATTTATTTCCATTTTGATTGTAGGATACGGAAATTCTTTACGATAAACTTTATTTCACATTCATCATTCATATAGTTTCAGAGTTAGAATTTTTAGCTCATTTAAAGGCACTGAAAAAATCAGTGTCTTTTTATTAAAAAGCAAATTAACTCTAAAAAAGAGTTATTTATTTTAAAAAGGAATTTTTAATTCACGGTTTAGTTAAGTATTTTATCAAATAATTAGTGATTTACAATTATTTTGTTGTTTATTTTAAAATATAACTTAAATATTGTAATTAATTATGATAAATCGTGAATATTTCAATACAGGATATGGCAGGATGCCCGGATTTTTGTAACGGTGTATTTTGGTAACATAAAAATTAACATATGTCTTTAATAGTTAAACACAAAAATATAAAGCGAATCGTCTTTCCGGCATTTATGCTTTCAACAAGTTTTGTCTGGGGGCAGAAGACCGTAAATGATTCTGTGAAAAACACAAAAGATATTGAGGAAGTAGTCGTTATCGGTTATGGTAAAGTTAAGAAATCAGACTTAACAGGATCTGTTTCTTCAGTTTCTGCAAAAGATCTGGCAGCTACTCCGGCAATGAACGCTTTACAGGCGCTGCAGGGAAGAGCTGCAGGTCTGAATATCGTGACAGCAGGTGGCGCTCCGGGAGCCAATGCCAACGTAACCATCAGGGGTGGTTCCTCCATTACTCAAAGTTCCGATCCGTTGTATATTGTAGACGGTTTCCAGCTGGATAACGCTTTGAATGTCATTAATCCTAATGATATTGAAAGTATCGATGTACTAAAAGGAGCTTCTGCTATAGCCATTTATGGAGCCCGTGGTTCCAACGGTATTATTGTTATTAAAACTAAAAGTGGGAAAAAAGGAAGAACGGTTATCACCTACAATACTTTTATGTCGTTTGATATGCTTTCAAAGAAGCTGGATATGCTTTCCAATGTGGAACAGTATGTAAAGTACCAGTACGAATTGGGAGTTCTTCAGTCCAAACCATCAGCCTGGAGTAATGTTTTTGACAATAATCTGGGGACCGATTCACCGGGATTCTATTCCGGAGCCAATCAGAGAATTGCCAATCGTTACGGATCTGCTTCGGCACTAGACTGGCAGGAAAAAATGCTGGGTGGAACAGGATTAACTCAGAATCACAACGTAAACGTTTCTGTAGGAAATGAAAAGACACAGGCATTCATCAGTTATAATTACAATAAACAGGATGGTTTGCTTCAAAATTATAGCGAGACCAGAAATTCATTACGTGCCAACATTACGTCAGAATTGTATAAAGGGGTACGGGTAGATTTCAATACCATGTTTACAAACAATTCTGTAAACGGTGGAGGTGCTTATTCAGGAATGAAAAAAATTCTTCTCCAGCCTATTACCGGAGGTACATTATTTACCGAGGACCGTTTGTTCAACAGTCAGACTTTCCCGGATTTTTCAGCTCTGGATTCTGGTTTCGATACGGAAAATCCGTACATAGAAACCCAGGCTTCAACTGCAAACAAGCGTACCAGAACATTCGTAGCCAATGCAGGTGTCGAATTTGACTTCCTGAAAAACTTCACATGGAGAACTGCCGGACAATATAGCTGGACAAACAGCAAATCAACATCATTTTCAGATCAGAATTCCCGTGCGTTCCTTACAGATCCTGTAAACACAGGGATTAACGGAAATATCGCCAATGCAGAAACGTTCCGTTATCAGATCACCAATACTTTGAATTATAATAAAACGTTTGGTGAAAAACATAAACTAAATGCTTTAATCGGGAACGAAATCTGGTATGAAGAATCCGAGGGAAGCAGCATGAGGCTTACAAAATTCCCATATCCTAATTTTGGACTGGATGATATTGCCAATGCAACGGTAGCCGATAAAAATACAGATAGATCGAGCAACAGCTTACTTTCCTATTTTGCCCGTGTCAATTACAATTACGATAATCGTTACTTAATCACAGGAACAATACGTGCGGATGGTTCTTCAAAATTTGCAGAAGGTTCACGATGGGGATATTTTCCATCTGTAGCAGGTGCATGGCGAGTTTCCCAGGAAAATTTCTGGCAGGATCATAAGATCAATAAAATCGTTAATGATTTTAAATTAAGAATTGAATATGGAATAACAGGTAACAATGGTGTCGCTAATAACTTGTGGAGAACCAATGTTTTACTGACAGATTATCCAATAAACAATACCCAAGGATATCCGGCATATGTTACCAGTACAAACTGGGGAAATCGTGATCTTCAGTGGGAAGAGCTGAGAACTACCAATATTGGTGTAGATCTGGCGTTTTTCAATAGTAGAATTAAATTAACTTCCGAATGGTATAATAATAACGTAAGCAAAATGCTTTTCGAAAGTGTACTTCCTGTTTCTTCAGGCTATTCAAGACAGTACCAAAATATCGGTTCCATGAGAAATAGAGGGATGGAATTCACGTTAAATACAGTGAATTTAAAATCGGAAAATTTCAGATGGACAACAGATCTTAATATCTCTTTCAACAAATCTAAAGTTCTTTCTCTTGAGAATGGACAACTGAATAAAACATTCAGTGTAGGAGGCAGCAGAACGGGAATGGTGACCTACTATGCAACGGTAGGAGAAGAACTGGGCGATATGTACGGATATATTTACCAAGGAATCTATACTACAGATGATTTTACCCAGAATGCGGACGGATCTTTAACCTTAAAGCCGGGCGTTGTAAAACCAGCAACCGGAACCCCTAAACCGGGCGATATGAAATTTGCTGCAGATAATGAAGCAGGAGATCAGTTTACAAGAAAAATGAGGAAGATCGGAAACGGTACCCCGGACTTTATCGGGGGAATCAGCAATAACTTCTCTTACAAAGGCTTTGACCTGGCTGTATTTATGAAATTCAGCGTTGGGAATGATATTTATAATGCGACTAAACAAAGCTTAAGCCCCTATGCAATGTTCCAGAATGTTCCTTCAGAATTCGGAAACAATTATTACCATCTGATCGATCCTAATACGGGGCAGGCAACAACCAATTTAGTAAGGTTAAAAGAACTGAATCCGAACGAAGACTCAAGCCTTTGGAGTTTAAGCAATACAAACACGTCAAATATTGCTTACCCATCATCATACTATGTAGAAGACGGTTCTTATCTGAGAATTGCCCAGGTAACATTAGGATATTCTTTTCCTAAAGAATTTTTGAATAAAGTGATGCTGTCCAATGCCCGTATCTATTTTACCGTTAACAATTTAGCTACAATTACAGGGTATTCAGGTTATGACCCTGAAGTTTCTGCGGCAAGCGGGGTGACTGTTACACCTGGGTACGACAGTTCTACGTATCCCCGTTCAAGGAGCTATGTTCTTGGTCTTAATTTAACTTTCTAATGATGTAATATTTAAAATCATGAAAAATATATATAATACTCCTGTGTTTTTAAGAAAATTAGTCATTCTTCCCTCAATTTTCGTTGCTGTTTTAGCGATGAATTCATGCAGTGAAGATTTTCTGGATCAGCCCGCTTATAATTCATTGGATACGGAATCCGTATTTAAAAATATAGATACTGCGGAAATGTTTGTTCTGGGCTGTTACAGAGGTATAGTTCCAACTGAAATGTATTATCAGTTAGGAGCCGGAGACACAGTGACCCATTCTTCAGAAGATGGCTCCACCAATAATTCCAAATATAATATTGCCAACTATCAATATGATGCATATACGCCCAATACGGTAACAGGGATTTACTCAGCGATGTATGCCGTTATTGAAAGAACAAATATTGCAGTCAGTGGATTAAGCAAAATGGAAGCAAGTACAAAACGTGATGCTTTATTAGCTGAAGTGAAGGCCATCCGTGCATTTTGTTATTATAATTTGATTCGTGTTTACGGAGACGTTCCTTCTGTTTTTAAACCTTTGGATGAAATGGATCCTAACGACCCGAATACATTATATCCAAAACGTACTTCAAGAGACGAAATTTACGATCATATTATTGCTGATCTTCAGGAATCCGTGGCCAATGTTCCAAGTTTCGGGCAAAGTGGATATGCAACAACAGAACGGTTAACAAAACATGCAGTGAATGCCTTATTGGCAAGAATTGCTCTTTATGCCGCAGGATATTCCCTTCGCTGGGACCTGAATACCGGAAGTGGGGCCATGATGTCGCGTCGTAGTGATAATAGCAGAATTCAGCAGTTGTATCAGATTGCGGATAATGCCTGTGCGGCTATTATTAACGGAGGAACCAATTCTTTGGTTCAGGCTCAGGGCGGTAAAAGTGGTTTTGAAGCCTTGTGGTTCAATTTCTGTCAAAGAAAATTTTCAGTCACAAACTCAGAAATTCTTTGGCAGGTTGCGGAATACGGGGCAAATACAAACTCGGCTTTCGGAGTCTACGCCAATGAAGGTTCTCGTGGAGGAACCTATGGATCAAGAAAGGCATTACAATTTATTCTTCCTAGCTATTATTTATCTTTTAATCAGGGAGATACACGTAGAGATGTTTCTTGTACGTCTTACAGTGTATATTTCTTAAATAATGGTTCAATAGGTGACACCTGGGTGAACGCCGGAACAACATACTCCTGCATCCTGTCAGGTAAATTCAGAATGGGATGGTGTGTTGCACCCCAGGCGGCAGATGCCCGTAATTTAAATATTCCTGTTTTAAGATATGCAGATGTTTTATTAATGTATGCAGAAACTCAAAATTATCTAAACGGAGGACCTACTGCTGCGGGAACTACCGCTTTAATGCAGGTAAGAAACCGTGCAGGAATCGGTGCTGTGCCGGCTCCATCTGGTCAGCAGGCATTTGAAGCTGCTATTGTTCAGGAGCGTAAATGGGAATTTGCAGGAGAGTTCAATCTTCGTACAGATCTGATCCGTATGAATCGTTTGGCAAGCGAGATTGAGGCAACAAAACAGGCAATGAAAAACCTGTCAAACAAAACGGGAGCCTATGCAAACACACCTGTTTACAGACTTTATAAGCTGGAAAAAAATGCACAGATTTATGGGGATCCTTTTTTAGCATTAAAATATATTGATATTACAAACCCTTCAGAAATTGCAGTCATTACTAATGTTCCGACGAGTTCTACAGGTTTCGCGAATTATCAGACCGCATTAAGAGGTATTGCAGTCGCACACGGACAAACCACTACAACGGATGACAAATGGTATCCTGCGAATATGTTCCAGGCTTATAACAGTACATTTAACAGCAATGCTAAAAGGACAGCTGGATTTATAGGAGCAGCTGCAGGCCAGCTTCAGATCGGCAGCATCATCTATACCAAACCAACCGGTTCAGCTGAAAACGGAGGAACGTATCCAAACTGGATTGAAGGGGGAGGAGATGGTCTTTTCTACGGATTTGTACCGAATAAAACAGAATTGCTGCCTTTTGCCGCACAGTCGGCGGGTCATCCGTTGGTTGATAATCCAAATCTGTCTCAGCTTCCCGGATATTAATCAAATTAACACTCAAAGTATATTTTAACCATTAATTAAATTAATCTATAACTGCTTACATTTTATTAATGGTTAAATTTTTAAACCAACCTTTTTAATCACAAAATATTAATTATAAATATCATCGGCCGGATTGTTTTTATAAAGATGAATGGTATGACAAAGATTCAACATTAATTTATCTTTAAATACAGTATTTACCAGCATAGTACGGGATGCTGTAAAAAATATTACAGGCTAATTTTGGATAGAAATTCAGAAATATAAGTAAACCAATGGAAAAAGTTAAAACATTCAAATACGTAGAATATTTATGGGATGAAAACAAAGCAGCATCTTTCGGAAATGATCAGGTGGCTTTATTTTTATACCGCTCAAACATATTAGGAGCAGATTTAAGAATTACCAATTACGGAGGAGGTAATACAAGCTGTAAAACCATCGAAAAAGATCCGTTGACTAACGAAGAAGTTGAGGTGATGTGGGTAAAAGGATCGGGTGGTGACATCGGGACGCTAACAAGAAAAGGAATTGCCGGATTATACACAGAAAGATTAAGAAACCTGAAAAACGTGTACCAGGGCTTGGCAGATGAAGACAGAATGGTGGGCTTATTCAATCACTGTATTTTTGATTTGGACAGCAAAGCTCCTTCCATTGATACACCTTTACACGGTTTACTTCCATTCAAACACATCGATCACCTTCATCCGGATGCCTTAATTGCAGTAGCTGCCGCAAAAGACAGCGAAAAAATTACCAAAGAAATCTGGGGCGATACAATAGGCTGGGTTCCATGGCAGCGTCCGGGTTTCGACTTAGGATTACAACTGGAAAAATGCTTAAATAATAATCCCGGAATCAGAGGAATTGTTTTAGGAAGCCACGGATTGTTTACCTGGGGTGATACTTCTTATGAATGCTACATCAACAGTTTAGAAGTTATTGAATTGGCTTCTGAATATATTGCTGGAAAAATCGAAGAAAAAGGACAGGTTTTCGGTGGACAGAAAGTAGAATCTCTTCAAGCTGATGAGCGTAAGAATAAAGCAGCTCAGTTGATGCCGTTGTTACGTGGTCTGGCTTCTTCTGAAAGCAGAATGGTAGGTCATTTTACAGACAGTGATGTTGTTTTGGAATACATCAACAGTAATGATCTGGAGCGTTTAGCACCACTTGGCACTTCTTGTCCGGATCACTTTTTAAGAACTAAGATTCAGCCGTTGGTTCTAACTTTAGATAAAAATGAAGATTTAAGTGATTCTAAAGCTATTTTAGAAAAACTAACTCCTCTTTTTGAACAATACAGACAAGAGTACAAAACATATTACGAAACCTGTAAACACCCGAACAGCCCGGCGATGCGTGATCCGAATCCTGTGATCATCATTTATCCGGGAGTAGGAATGTTCAGTTTCTCAAAAGATAAGCAGACGACCCGTGTAGCAAGCGAATTTTACGTCAATGCAATCAACGTAATGCGCGGGGCAGAAGCTATTTCCGAATACACTTCATTACCAAGGCAGGAAGCTTTTGATATCGAATATTGGCTGCTTGAAGAAGCAAAACTTCAAAGAATGCCTAAAGAAAAACCATTATCAAGAAAAATTGCTGTTGTTACAGGAGCCGGAGGTGGAATAGGACAGGCTATTGCTGCCAAAATGGTTCAGGAAGGCGCAGTGGTTGTTTTTACAGACCTGAATCAGGAAGCTTTAGATTATGTTACAGAAAAATACAGCAAAGATCAGGCTGTAGCGGTTACTTGTGACGTAACCAATGAAGAGGCTATTGCTAATGCTTTTAAAGATACAATCTTAGCGTTCGGTGGAGTAGATATCATTGTTCATTCTGCTGGCTTGGCGATCTCCAAATCATTGGAAGATACCACCACAAAAGACTGGGATTTACTGGAAAATGTTTTGGTAAAAGGTCAGTTTTTGATGGTTAAAAATGGCGTAGAAATCATGAAAAAGCAAGGCTTAGGAGGAGATATCGTTAATATCGCAAGCAAAAACGGATTAGTTGCTGGCCCGAATAACGTGGCATACGGAACTGCAAAAGCCGCTCAACAGCATATGACAAGATTATTGGCAGCAGAATTGGCAGCAGATAAAATCCGCGTAAATGTTGTAAATCCTGACGGAGTAATTGTAGGAAGTAAAATCTGGGAAGGAGCCTGGGCAGAAGGCCGTGCAAAAGCAAACGGAATTTCTGTTGAAGAACTGCCTGCATTTTACGCAAAGAGAAATTTATTAAACGAAATTATCCTTCCTGAAGACATTGCAAACGGAGTTTTTGCATGTGTTGCCATCTTAGATAAAACCACAGGAAACATCATCAATGTAGACGGAGGAATGGCAAATGCTTTCCCAAGATAAATTGAAAAAAGACAATTCCATTGCTGGTTAGTCTAAAACGAATTCTTAAACCATTAAGAATAATTTAGGAGTTAAGTATGATTAAGAATTTGCAACCAAATTTAAATCTGGATCTTAAGAAAATTTATTTTCCTTAATTATCTTAAAAACTTAAAAAAACTTAATGGTTTAAACAAACTTCAATTTAATATTTTTAAAAATCAAATCATGATTATAGGAAAAGATATCATTGAACAATATAATAAGGCAGAAATTGAAAACTTTACAACAGATTTCGATTTTCTACAAAATAAATTAACAAAATCAGGAGCCAATGTTGCTGAGATTGTCAACAAAATTGCTGATTTTCAGGTGGCCATTCCGAGCTGGGCTTTAGGAGCGGGAGGAACCCGTTTTGGAAGATTTTCCTATGGTGGTGAACCTTCTTCTTTAGAGCAAAAATTAGATGATGTAGGTTTAATTCATGGTCTAACACATTCTGCAGGAGCTGTGTCATTACACATTCCATGGGATATTCCAACTGATGTGAAAGCCATTAAAGAAATAGCTACATCTCACGGACTTGTTTTTGATGCCATGAATTCCAATACATTCCAGGATCAGGCAGGCGCTAAACACTCTTACAAATTCGGTTCTTTGAACGCTGTGAATGAAGATTCAAGAGCCTATGCCGTAGAACACAACAAAGAAGTGATCAGGATCGGAAAAGAATTAGGCTCAAAAAGCTTAACGGTTTGGCTGGCGGACGGAGCAAGTTTTCCGGGACAATTGAATTTTCAGACAGCATTGTCAAACACAGAGAAAAGTTTAAAAGAAATCTATGCAGGAATGCCTGAAGACTGGAAACTTTTCATTGAATATAAGCCTTACGAACCGAATTTTTATTCAACAACCATTCAGGATTGGGGAACTTCGTTTATGTTGGCAAACGCTTGTGGTGAACGAGCTTATACACTGGTAGATTTAGGCCATCATTTACCGAATACCAATATTGAGCAGATTGTTGCAACTTTAATGTACAAAGGGAAATTAGGAGGTTTCCACTTCAACGACAGCAAATATGGAGATGATGATTTAACGGTGGGTTCCATTAAACCTTATGCATTATTCTTGATTTTCAATGAATTGGTATACGGCATGGAAAACAATCCTCAAAACCCTTATCCAGCCTGGATGATTGATGCAAGTCATAACATTAAAGATCCGCTGGAAGATTTATTACAGTCTCTGGAAGCTATTTTAATTGCTTATGCACAGGCTCTTTTGGTTGATCAAAAAGCATTAAAAACAGCCCAGTTAAGCAATGATGTCGTTGGTGCGCAGGATATTTTGCAAAACGCCTACAGAACAGATGTTCGTCCTTTATTAAGAGCTGCAAGATTGCAGAAAGGTGCTGCTTTAGATCCGATCGCAGCTTACAGGAGTTTAAAGGTAAGAGAAAATTTAATTACCGAAAGAGGTTTAGAAACCAAAGCAACGGGGTTATAAAGCTCTGTTTTACAATTGATAATTTCAACTTTTGAGTGCAATCGAAAGTTTTTATTATACGTATCCTTATATTTTTATCATTAAGGTTGAAAGTGTTTGGAGGTAGGAATTTAGCTTTTGCTGCTTAAGAAATAAGTGGATTTTTTCTTAATGTATCTTACCATCTGAACACTCCTTAATGGTGTTTCAACAACTAAATTTAAAATTATTGAAACACGAATAAGCACTAAGTTTTTTACACAAATTTCATAATACTGATTTGTGATATTTGTGAAGATATTTAGCGTCATTTGTGTTAAAAAGAATAGATTGCTTTGCCACTTCGCTCTCGCAATGACAAAAAATAAAAATTCATCTCAGGAATGTCTAAAAAAAAGGTAACCATCGTATTTGATATTGGAAAGACCAATAAAAAGTTCTTTTTATTCGATAAGAATTATAAAGAAGTCGTTCGGGAATATACAGAATTACCGCTCACTACTGATGAAGATAATTATCCTACGGAAGACCTTGCAGCCTTGCAACATTGGATAAAAGATAATTTTAATGCCATTCTTGATAATGAAGAATATGAAGTAAAAGCCATCAATTTTTCCACTTATGGAGCGAGTTTTGTGCATCTGGATCAGAAAGGAAATGTTCTGACTCCACTGTACAATTACACCAAACCGATGGATAAGGAAATTCTTGATTTATTTTATGAAAAACATGGTAGCAAACTGAAAATCGCCCGAGAAACAGCATCACCTCAGGCAGGAATGCTTAATTCAGGTCTGCAATTATTCTGGCTGAAATATAAACATCCGGAAATATTCAGAAAAATCCGTTACAGCCTTCATTTACCTCAGTATTTATCGTATTTGTTTACCGGAATTTGTGTGTCGGAATTTACTTCAATAGGCTGTCACACCAATTTGTGGGATTACGACAAAGCTGATTATCACGACTGGGTGTATGAAGAGGAAATAGACGCTTTATTACCACCAATTGTACCGACTTCTGCGAGTATCAATACTTCTTACAGAAATAAAAAAATTAAAATCGGTGTTGGGATTCACGACAGTTCTTCAGCATTATTACCTTATATTTTAAGCAAAAAAGAACCGTTTTTACTTCTTTCAACGGGAACCTGGAGTATTTCGTTAAATCCTTTTAATGATGAAAGCCTGACTGATGAAGATATAGAAAATAATTGCCTGCATTACATGCGAATTGATGGGAAACGTGTAAAAGCATCCCGTTTTTTCATGGGAAATGAATACAAAATCCAGGTTGAGAAACTATGTGCTTATTATGGAAAAGAATACGGTTTCCACAGAGAAGTGCAGTTTGATCAGGATTTATATTTGCGCTTAATGAAAAATAAAAATATCTATTTTCGCTTTGAAGGAATTATTTTGAAACGAAAAATGATCAGTGAAACAGATTTAAAATCATTTGCTACTTTTGAAGAAGCATATCATCAATTAATGATAGAACTGATGGATTTACAGATTCATACCATCAAAAATGCAATCGGAAATTCAGATATTGAAAACATTTATATCGATGGTGGATTCACTGATAATGATGTATTTATGAAGCTTATGTCTCACCATTTTCAGCATTACAATGTGATGTCTACCCATTCTCCGCTGGGTTCTGCATTGGGAGCTTCCATGGTGATTTCGAACAAAAAAATCGACGAAACTTTTTTACAGCAGCATTATCAGATGAAAGTGCTTCAACCTTTAATTCTTAATTTATAAAAACATGGCATTTCTATTTGATACCCGTTACGCTTCGCTTGAACTTTTAATCGAAAAGGCAAAAAAAAGAATGCCCCGTTTCGCTTTCGAATACCTGGAAGGCGGCTGTAATGAAAACATAAACCGGGACAGAAATACGAGCGAATTAAGAGAAGTTCTTCTTCGTCCGCGTTATCTGAATAATTACAGTGAAACCAACATGGAAACTGAATTATTTGGAGTAAAATATTCCGCGCCTTTTGGAGTTTCTCCTGTCGGGTTACAGGGATTAATGTGGCCCAATGCTCCTGAAATTTTGGCAAAAGCAGCTTTTAAGCATAATATTCCTTTCATATTAAGTACAGTTACAACAAGCAGTCTAGAAAGAATTTCCGAATTAACAGAGGGAAAAGCCTGGTATCAATTATACCATCCGAGAGAAGAATGGCTGCGTGATGATATTCTCGACCGTTGTGAAGCTTCAGGATACGATGTACTCGTTATTTTGGCTGATGTTCCTACTTTTGGATACAGAGCAAAAGAAATAAGAAACGGCTTATCAATGCCCCCTCAAATTAATTTCAGAAATGTTTCCCAGGCTTTGGTAAAGCCGCAATGGTGTTTAGAGATGCTGAAACATGGTGTTCCGAGTTTTGCAACGATGAATAAGTATATGGATAAAAATATGAATGTGAAACAGTTGGGACAGTTCATGAATTCTACCTTTTCCGGCAGATTGAATTCAGACAGAATCAAGGCGATTCGTGACAAATGGAAAGGAAAATTAGTCATTAAAGGTGTCGCTTCAGATGAAGATGCCGCAGAAGCAGTTCGTTTAGGTTTCGACGGAATGATTATTTCCAATCATGGGGGAAGACAGCTTGATGCAGGTGAATCTACGATTGCTGTAGTGAAAGAAATCAGTGAAAAATATAAAGGTCAGATCAAAATAATGATGGACAGTGGTGTCAGAACCGGCCCGGATGTTGCCCGCGCTTTAAGTTGTGGTGCAGAATTTACCTTTATGGGAAGAACTTTCATGTATGCTGTAGGAGCTTTAGGTGACAAAGGCGGTGATCATATTATTGAAATGCTTAAAATGCAGTTCAGACAGGTGATGGAACAGGTTTGCTGTGAAAGACCGGAAGATCTGCAAAACTTCAGAGTGAAATAAAACCTTTAAGGTTATATTAATATTCAATTGGAACGGGCTTTAGCCCGTTTTACTTTTCCTAAATTAGCTTAATCTAAAATTCGAAACGTATACTTATATTGACGGCGGTGGAGAAGAAACGGGAGTATATTTTTTTATCTGTTGATCATTTCCTATTATTTTTACATTATCATCAATATAAAGAATTTTCAAATTTAGATTTGGATTATTAGAAATGTCAATTTTTCTGATTTGATTTCCGTGTATTAAAAATTGTATTAAGTTTGGGTTTTTAGAGAAATCTATGGTAGTAAGGTTATTATGATCTGCAGACAAATATTTTAATTTTGAAAATTCACTTAAGTCAATCCTATTTATTTTATTATCCATGAAATTTAAAGACTCAATATTCGGACAGTTTTTGATTATTACTTTTTCCAATAGATTAATTCCAAATGCCAATTCTTGTAATTTAGGCATATCTGAAATTTCTAATTGTGTTAATTTATTTCTCGCACAATATAATTTTTCAAGGTGAGGAAAGTTTTTTAGTTTAAGTGATTCAATCTCATTTATTGTTAATGACAGATATTTTAGATTTTTAAAAAAAATTAAATCTTCAACATTGACTAAATTTTCCTCCATTAAGTTAAGATGATCAACTTTTAAAGCCTCCTCTATCTCAATTTTATCATTTTTGTTAATATCAATTTCTGGATATTTTTTTAAAATGATTTTTTCAAGTTGAGAATTTTTAAATTTTATATCTTGAGAGTATAAATTACATGTGAGAAAAAGAAGAAATGATAAAACTAAATTTTTCATAAATAATTTCTAAATATAGTGCCCGAATAGTAATCGTGAAGAACTTTTAAATGTACGCAATTTATATTAAAATAAAATTATGCAAATAGGAATTTATTCAGCATAAATATCATAACAAAAATTCGCAAAGACAGCCTTGCGAATTTTGTTATGATAATTTGAAAATTTATTTCTTCTTTTCCGATTTCACCGCCTGTCTCGCCAATAGCTTCCAATCATTTTTTACTTTTGACCAAACCAATAAGATATCCAGAGTTACATCTCCCGGTGCTTTTCCGGCATCAGCAGTCGTTGCATAAAAATGATGACGGACAATGGCTGTATTTCCAACAATACTTACAGTTTGATTTGTAATATCAATGGTTACAAAATCAGACTTTTTGCTGGCCAATTTTTCTACAAATTCCTTAGCGTCATCAATATGACCTCCTGAATGTCCATACGTTAATTCCGGCAAGATCAAAGATTCTAATTCAGATTTTTCTCCGCTTATCATCGCTAATCTGAACTTTTCGGCAACAGCATTTACAGCTTCCTTATCACTTATTTTCTGCGCTGAAATACTTACTGCCACCATAAAACCGATGGCAAAAATTAATTTTTTAATCATAATTGAATAATATATTTCTTGATAGTATTTAAAAGAGTTTTTGTTCTAAATTCGAGAATATAATCTATGTAATCGATTGCATAGAAATTTTAAAATAAATCAATAATCATTTATAAAGAATCCCTCTGAATAAATTTAAAGACGTTATTCACAGATTCTTTTTTATTTTTCAGAATCATATAGGCTGCAGATTCTCCCATCGCTTTAAAATCTGTAGTAATTACCGTAATTCCCAGCAGTTCTTTAAGAGGTGTTTCATTATAGGAAATAATGCCGATGTCTTTGCCCAACTTAAGGTTTTTCTGTCGGATTTGCTTAACCAGGTTCACCAGATCCCGTTCCCGAATCGTGATGAAAATATCTTTATCCTGCAATTCCATATCGGGATAAATTTCGTCAAGAATTTCATAATCCAGTTTAAAATCCTTACAAAACTTCTCAAAACCGCGTACAATACGGAAAGGATAGGGGTGAATGGATTTATCAGGATATACTAAGATTAATTTTTCGTATTTCTTTATTTTATCTAACCCCTCCTTTAAAGCATTATAAATATCATGCTCGAAATCCTGAAAGATGGAGCCGTATTCTCCGGAAATATTAGGCTTGGTATTATCTAATAACAACAGTTTGTTTTTCGGGATCTGTTCAATCATATCCAAAACTTGCTTTGTTGAGCTGGTATGTTTAGACTGTTCATCACGGAAATGGGGCATGATCACATAATAATCAAATCCGCCCAGGTTCTTTTTTAAGGAATTAATGAAAAGTGTTTCGTCACAGTGGTATATATACATCTCAACATTGCCTTTGGTACCGATTGCATTGACGAAATAATTATAAATCATCATTTTATAAGTACTCGGTTTGTTGATCAGGAAGAAAATGTTGATTACGTCGTTTTTATTAATCCGTGAGATATAATATCCTTTTCCTTTTACAGATTCGATGATTTGTCTTTTTCGGAGTTCTTTATACGCTTTTTCTACTGTATCTCTTGAAAGAAAACAGGACTCGCTGAGTTCGTTTATGGAAGGGATTTTTTCACCAATCTTAATCTCTCCGTTATCAATTCCATTAAGAATAGAATCTACAATCTGTTTATATTTAGGAACTCTGGAATGCTCATTGACTATTATTTCAAATGTTTCTGCCATGATGTTTAAAGTAGGAGATATTTATTTCAGTTTAAAGAATAATTCAAAGGTTAACGAACGGTGTAAGGCAAGTTACAAATATTTATCATATTAATTGTAATTGCGATGGCTCTGCTATAAATTATAACGGAAAAATACAATTTTAGTATACAAAGTTAAATACAATATGCAAAAAACTTAATAATATACCTTGACATGGTAATTAGAAAAGCAAAAGAAACAAAGAAGGAATTGAGAATTAAATTGTAGTGTTTGTAATTTCAAAGACAAAAGAGGTAGAAGTTTCGAACTTTCCTCCCTGTGTTGCTCCGAACAGGAATTTAGGGGTCTTACCGTTTTTGTCCATTAAAATCATGGGGCGTTCTAATCTCCCGAACCGTTTTAAATGGCTAGGTGGCACAGGTTCCTTAATATAACTTTTCATATCAAGGTAAGCGATTTTCGGTTTGGACCAGTTAAGGCCGTCCCTGGAAGTTAAATGTAAACCGTATTCATGGTTAAAGAAACCCATATCACGGGCTACAATATGGAATTTTCCATGTTGTTTCCAGATAAAAGCATCTTCCAGCTGGGCATTGTCAGGCTGCAACGAAAAATCAATGACAGGATTTTCCTTTATTTTCTCGTAAGGACCTGAAGGGTGATCTGCCTTTGCCAATCCATATTTCCGGTTTCCTCTTACCGGACCTTTCTGGTTTTCATATTCTTCGGTGTTCCAGGATTTATAAAAAAGCCAGAATTTGCCGTCATTTCCTTTTATAAAAGCAGGGTTGGTAGTACAATGATCGTCCCATGCGCCTTTTTCTCCGGGAAGAAGTAGCGGTTTTTCCGGTCTTAGCCAATCTCCGTCAAGACTTTTTGACGTGGCAAGCCCTATTCTTTTGGTATTTGTTTTCCCGTTTTGGGTACCCATGAAGAAAAGATAATACTGTTCTGCCACTTGGGTAATTAAAGGATTATGACAAGTGGTGGCATCCCAGAATTCGCCGCCTCTGGGAGCAAGAATAACTTGTTTATGCCTGAATTCATCATAGGGAGAATCTGCTTCTGCACGGCAGATTTCAGAACCGTTGAGCCAGCCGCCCATTCCTTTTTCTTTTCTCCATCTGGAATAAAAAAGATGAACCTTCCCGTCTTCACCCCAGATCGGAGAATTACACCAAATGTAATAGTTCTCCAAAGAAAAGGTACGCCCGATTGGTTTTAAGCTGAAATAAGGTTTGTCGGAAGATAAACCTGTAAATGAAAGACCCAGAACCCCAGCTGTGATCCCAAGGGCTGAGGTCTGTAAAAAGTCTCTCCGTGTAAAGTGTCTCGGCTTGTCCATCTCATCTGATTTAGGGCTAATTTAGTATAAACATATCAACAGACTGTCCTGTACTTTCGGTAAACTTTTTAGCCAGAACTTATCAGTCTTTATTATTGGGTTTTGGATTTGGAAAAAATAAAAACTAGAGCATAAAAAAGCCTGCCTTAAGGCAGACTCTAACTAATACTACTATATGAATATGAAATTTAAGGCATCTTTTTAAAGCCTTCCGCTTTTATTTTCCATGAACCGTCTTTTGGAAAACCCGGAAATTCACCTTTGGAACTGTCCCAGCCTTCGAGCATCATGGCAACAGTCGTTAAAACGCCTCCGTTTCCGGGAAGGTAAATGCGGAGACGTTTATCCTGGAAATTATGACCATTTTTAAGGTAGGTATTGGTCTGAATATTCATGAAAAGTGCATCCAGAGCTTTATTTGGAATCCCCAGTCTTGCAGCATTCATAGCCGTCATCGGGAAATCCCAACCCCAGGTGTGTTCCCAGTTCCATCTTTCCCAAACAATATCCAGTGTATTTTTCATGATTTTTTTATCCAGTTTCGGGGATTCAGGAACCATTCCTAATGCTCCCAGAACAGCAGGGTGATCGGTCATCCATTTCGGAAAAGTGAAGGAATCTTTTGCAGATTCGGTTGACAAATAAACGCCATCCTGAACCGGAAGCGGGGCCAGTTTTGTAATAACCTCATCCCATTTTTTATCTCTCGGCTGTCCCAATCTTTCCTTCCATTGTTGAGCAACTTTCAACGCCCAATCCCAATATGCTACTTCATAAGTCGGGTTGTAGGTATCTTTTGCAGGGAAAACTTCCTGTGCCGGAATAACGCCTTTTCCGAGATTGTAACGGTTTTTCTCTTTATCATAATGAGCATAATCTGCCATAAATTCGGCTGTTGCAAAAATAAGGTCTTTATATTTTTCTAACACTTTTTTGTCCTGTTTATCGCGGTACAGAAGCTCGGTCATATAGATGATATGCGGCTGTTCCCAGATCAGGAATGCAGCCACAGAAGATGGGCTTTCATTTCCTTCATTATCAGACATTTTAATCCATCTTACGCCTTTGTAACCTTGTCTTTCTGCTAATTTTTTTGCTTTTTTAAAAGTCCTGAAATAATAATCCAATTGTTTTTCTAAAATCTCAGGTCTTCCCCATAAAGCGTAGTGAACACCGTGCCACCAATGCATTTCTGTATGTGGCTTTCCGTACCAGCTGTTGAAGGTCAATCCTGTTTCCTGTGGCGGATTGCTTCCTCCGCATTGTACTTTGGTTAAATATTCTGATAGAACAACCCTGCGCTCCAATTCGTTGGCTCTGGGATCTGTACTTCCTTCAAAGTCAACTGCTGCACCGCTTTTCCAGAAAGATTCCCATCCTGAAGCACTTTCTTTTTCTGCATCAGCAAATAATGTTTTCCCGCTTTTCGGATTTTTAGCTGAAAACTCAATGCTCAATTCTATTTTTTTGCTTTTTGAAGACGGTTCGAATACAAAATAATGTTTTCCCGCTTCACGTAATTTCCCTTCCGTAAAATAAAACTGAGTATAATAATCTGCACTCTGTAACTGATGATGAATAGTACCCTGCGTTGATTGTGAAGAAACAATTCTTGTTGTGTGATCATTTTCATTGCCATAAAAAGCTGCATCATCCAAAAACTGTCCGGTAGGAGAAGGGTAGCGTGCGAAGACTTTTAATCTGTTTTGAGTAATTAGATCAGACTCGATTTTAACTCCGATTTTATCAGAGTTCTGAAAAGAAGCCGTCCAGACTTTTACAGGGATTCCATCTAGTGAGAATTCACTTGTTATAATTCCTGTCCAAAGATCAATTTTTTGATGAATGTTTGTCAGGTCTGAAATTTTTGCTTTCTGACCATCTTTTTTAAGCAGTTCAATACCGATATTTCCTAATTGCAAACGATGTTTGTTGACTCTGAAATACTCAACGGCTCCTTTATTTCGTTCAGGTTCTTTGAGTTGTACACTGTACATTGCTTTACGTCCTTCTTTGTTGAAATCGTATGCTTTTAATGTTTCCTCAAATTTATAATCTTTGGTATTTGGAAAGCTGTTCCAGCCCCATTCCGACTGGGTTCCCAGGGAAACTCCATTTTTGTAATATTCAGGAAACGACTGCATTCCCGTAATATCGACCGTATAAGCAAATTTTCCGTTTCCAACCGTTAAAGTAGATAGGGTATCCGCTTTTGTGTTGACCACATTGTGACGCTGGACTACTTTTTTCCGGTCTATTTTCTGAGCAGTTAATGAAGAAAAGCCTATCAGAAAAAATCCAAGATATACTGCTAATTTTTTATTCATATTTTTTATTTAAGAATAGTGGCACTCATCAGTCCGATAACGACATCGTTGCTCACTGCTGTTAATTTTATTGATTTTAATTCTCTGTTTGGGTCAATCGGCAGATCCAGAATGGTTGCGGCACCGCCTTCAACAGCCCGGCTGCTTACTCCTTTAATTTCTGAATATTTCGTTAAACTTCCCCCTTTGTACAATTCCCCGGTTTTCAGCTGAACCCGGTACGGAATTTTATCATCCGGAATTTCAAAAGCAAAATTATCATCAAACAAATCCTGCTCAATAGGCCACCAGTTTATGGGGTTTTTTAGTTCCAATGCTGTATCCGAACCGTCTGAATATTGAACCGTAATTGTTCCGTTGGTAATTTGTGACTGCATAGGATTGGTAGAACCTGCCATCAGAAAATAGATTTTCTTTCCTTTTCCCGTAACAGGAATTTCAACCGATTTCGGAAAATTATCCCACTGACTTGTAAAGACAATATTTTTTTCTTCGTTATTAATTAAAAAAGGAATTCCTAAGAACTCGAGTTTTCCGTCTTTTCGTTTTTTCATCATTCCGCTGTCATCAATTTGAGTAGTAGTCAGCGGATAACACCAGTTCCCAATTCCTTGCCACGGAAGCTGTAGAGTAGGGACATTGAGGCGTGGGGAAAGATATTTTTGATTGAAAATTTCGGTTACTCTCTCATTATATTCTGAGGCTAATGAAACAGGATTGAAGTCTCCTTTATTTCCAATTTCCCAATCTGTTATTTCTACATTTTGCTTGATTCCATTGTATTCAAGTTGAATAAAATTAGTGCCTTTGCTTAGATCATTTGCTGGAATTTCAATTGATGTGTTTTGATTACTTTGAACTGAAAAAGTTGTATTTAAATGATTAATACTCAATTTTCCGTTGATTGTATTGGATGATTCAGACTGAATTTGCAGTTTTTTATTTATCCATTTTGTTTCCAAAGGAAAACGGATGTCAACATTTATGGGTTGCCACCAAGTTGTTCCGTTTTGCTCGACTTGTACGAAAAAAGTTCCTTTTCTTTCCTGTTGGTTTAATTCAAATTTGTGGTTAACCACCCCGTCTTCTCCCTTTGGTCGAATCCACCCCTCCGGAGGAGGGGAATTTTTTACTAATCCTTGAGGGTCGTACATATTTTTGATTTTCTTTTTTGAATCTAAATTGAGTTGGAGATTTTCAGAAATATAAGTGATATAATCTGTCTTTTCCGTTTTTAATTCATCTCCCGAATAGGTAATTTCAATGGTGAATTCTTTTCCTTTTTCTGTTTCTAACTTTACAAAAGGCTGTGAAATAGAATTTGGATGTATCGCAAATTGTACTTTTTTACCGTTTACGGTTACTGATCTTATTTTGGTATGATTCACAGGGATCAATAGATCAAGCAAAACCGCATTGGCATAATTTGATTTAAACCAATAACTCGTTTTTTTTGAAGTTCGGTTAAACTTAAATTCCCAATCCTGAAGCTTCAGCTCTGCAAAATTCCAGTCTTTGGGAAACCCTGGTTTTATACTGATTTTATGTTCTAATAATTGGGGAGAAATTCCGAAAAGCCCTTCCGTTAAAGTTCTTGCAGCCACACCTATCGGATCGGCAAAATCACGGTACAATTCCCCACGAAAAGCATCATAATGAGATAATTGCTCAAAATTCCCCGGACTGATTCCGTAATACATACTTTCGGCCAGATTCCCTTTCCAAAGTCGATAAGCCTCATCATTTCTTCCTGCCTGCCAATACGCTAAAGCAGTTTGTAAATTCTCTGCCAGCGCCACATTGTTGATCGACCAATCATAAGGCTGCCAGCTGGTGGTGGAAAGGGTGTAATACTCTTTATTAATTTCCCCTTTTACTGTTATCGGGATTTTCGGAATATAATTGTTGATGTACTGCGTATTTTGATAATCCTCAAATTCATTTAAAATATAAGCATCCGAAACATGATAAATCGACCATATTCCGGGATTGTCGTGAAGAATCTGATTACCCAGCGCGTCTTTATATTCACCAAAATACCCTTTGTTTTTAATCCAAAGCTCACTTTTCATGGCTTGTAAAATGGCTTCAGCTTCTTTTTCGTACGGGATGGAATCTTCACCAATGATTTTAGCCAGTTTTGCCATTTCACGGTTGGCCCTGTAATGATAGGCAGAAGTATGGGTTACTTTTCCACCCGAATACTGCAAAGCATCGCTCGCCCAAATGGCAGCATAAGCATCATAAAGGCTGCCCCGTTTGAAATTCCGTTTTTCCCAATCCATATGACGAACCATTGTAGGCCACATTTTCTTTAAAAAATCTACATCTCCTGTATAGTTGAAATGAGAAAACAGCTGGTCAAAGAAAACCAGATTCATATCATAATGATGAGGTTTTGAATTGTCATTGGGATTTCTGGAAATATATCCGCTTGAGAATACTGAAGTTCCCATTTCTTCTTTGTGTCTTGCCAGATGTAAAAGCGTATCCATTTCAACAGGTGCAGAATCCGGTTTTAAAATCTGAGAATTGGAATAGCTTTCAAAGTGTTCTTTTGCGCGGTCGTGCCAACTGAGAACATCGGCTGCATAAGCTCCCCGCCAGGCATTTAGCCTCATCCTCCAGGCAACTGCGCCATGAAGAAATGTTGGGCTTTCCCAAATGCCATCTGCGGCGATGGCAAGGGTAGCTCCAAAGTTATTTAAATCCGAATCCGGAGTTTTCAACTGAATCCGGTTGATTAATGATAATCGGCATTTTTCGGCTTCATTGAAAATACCTGCAAGTTGTTGGTCTGAAATATTCTGATCTGATTTTCCTTTTTTAATCTGAATATAAACAGGATTTTTTTGTGTTGAATAGGTTGCGAAAATTATCGGCGATTTTTCTGCTTTATTTTGTGTAAAATCAGATAATTTTTCCAACGTTTTCGCATCCGTCAATTGTAATGAATTGACGTTTGAAAAACTTCCGCTGATGAATTGGTTTTCTTTTTTCTTATTTAAATAAGTAAGCCCAAATTGGTTTTTATTGATTTGAAACTGATTGCCTTCACAGTATTCCGGAAGCAAATAAAAACCTGATTCCGGGTCTGCACCAATGTCGCCGTTTCTGCTGAATGTTTTTCCGCTTGCTCCGCCATAAACAGCATAGATCTTTGATGAAGGGTCTACATTTTCTGTCTCCATTTTTAAAATCAAACCTTCTTCTTCAGATTGTGCTAAAACCGTTAGTTTTAAACTTCCATTTCCAAGAATCTGATCTTTAATGGTATACAGCATCATACCCGGACGATAACGGGTTTCAATGATATCGGCCTGAATTAATTTTTTAATTGAATTTCCTTTTTGAATAACAAACTGAAGATTACCGCCCATTCCGGGAAGATACAATGCAAATTCCGGCAAATCTCCGGCTTCTACTCTTGAGGCGCGGTTATCGCCATACAAAGCACGGTTGAAGCGGTACTTTCCGTTAACCAGCAAAAAATCGCCTTTGTCTTCTTTATAATGCAGCTCTCTTTCATTTTTCTGCCAATGTCTGGATTGGGAAAAAGAGTGTGTGAAGGCAGATAACACAATAAAGCCTGCTAAAATGAACGTTCTCCGCATTTTATTTATTTAATTCAGTTAATGGCTGTCCGTTAACAGTCACGTTTTTCAGGGTGACATTTTTTAAGAAGTCAACTTTATAAGGAATTTCAACATTGTTAATTTTAGCATTCACCATCGTGAAATCCGTTACCGGAGAAGATTCGTAGGCATCAGAAAGGATGGCATATTTTCCGCCTTTTTCCACGGTCAGGTTTTCCACCCAAATATTTCTGATCGTAGGGATGAAGTTGCCCGGTTTTTCATAATGCATATTGAAACGCACTGCAGCTTCTTTATAAGCGCCTACTTTTGTATTGTAGAAGAATACATTTTCGATAATTCCGCCCCGGCTTGAACTGGTTTTAATGCGAAGTGCCCTGTCAAGGTTTTTACTGTCCATTACATTTCCAATGGCATAAATATTTTTTGCTCCGCCTGCAATTTCGCTTCCGATCACTACGCCGCCGTGTCCGTCTTTCATTTCACAGTTTTCGATGATGTGGTTTTCCGCCGGTTTCCCTATACCTCTTCCGTCTTCATCTCTTCCGGATTTTATGGCAATACAATCGTCTCCCGTATCGAAATACGAATCTTTGATCCACACATTTTTACAGGCTTCAGGATCAAAACCATCATTATTGGGACCGTGGCTGATTACTTTTACTCTTTCAATCAAAACATTTTCACACAATACAGGATTAAGGTTCCACATTGGAGAATTTTTCACCAAAACATCTGCCATATAGAAATTTTTACTCTTATAAGGCTGAACGAAATTGGGTCTCAGATAATATCCGTCACCAAACATTCTTTCTCTCGGATCTTTCTTTTGAGCCATATATTCATGCAGTTTTGCACGGGCAGGATTTTGTCTTCCCGGACGGGATTCGTTCCAGCCGTATTTTTTTGCGCCACACCAAAACCACCAATGGTCGTTATCAGAGTTTCCGTCCAGTGTTCCTTTCCCGGTTACAGCGATATTTTCTTCTTCGTAAGCATAGATCAGGGATGAATAATTCATACATTCCATTCCTTCCCATCTTGTGAAAACAATAGGATAGTCGTTACTGTCCTGGCTGAAAAGGATTGTTGCCCCTTCACTGACATGTAAATTCACATTGCTTTTTAAGTAAATAGCTCCTGTCAAAAAGATACCTTTTGGAACTACAACTCTTCCTCCGCCTTCTGCATTACATTTTTCGATGGCTTTTTTAAAGGCTTCCGTATTTTTTGTTTTTCCATCACCATTAGCACCGAAATCAGTAATGAGATAGTCTTTTTGTCTGAAGTTGGGCTTTACAATCTGTTTTTTTAATGTATTGATTTCCTGTAAAGGCTGTTCCGCGGAAGTCCATGGTTTGTACTGCCCTAAAACGGAAACGGATATGATTAATGCGAAAAGTAGTATAGCGTATTTTTTCATAATGCCAGAAAGATATTAGTTTAAGAAAGAACATCCGTATTAAAAATCTCTTTCTTTATCGCAATCTAGAACAATTATGATTAAGAATTATCCTGCACTGTCTGTATAAAATTCATTAATTGCACAAGTAACCCGAGGAATGCTTGGATGTTGTAGCAAACGGAGGAATAATTCCACCCAGAAGTATAATTGTTCTGTAACAATAGAAGAGAAGTAATTGTTGATTATATCTTGAAAAAATTAATATTTGTTGCAGGGAATTTTCAAATCAAAAGTAAACAGTTTAATCAATAATATGTTTTTGATTAAGAGAAAGTTATGAAAGACATTCAAAGCCTTCTAATGTCGGTCCTGTGACCAAGACGAGCGTATCTTCAACACTTTCATCGATGATTTGGTACGTTTGAATCAGATTAAAAATGAATTAGAAAAATCATTTTTAACACAGAATTTTTAATAAATTTCTATTAATTTATAGTAAATAAAGGATATTACAAGCTAGTATCAAAATTCCAATAATTGAAAACGGTTTTATTAATCTTTATTTGTCATTCTTTGTCTTGTAGCCAAACCAGAAAAGATGCTGAATTTTTTTGGTGGCCAAAGTCTCGGCGATGTCCGCAAAAGGATTTTGTGCCAATGATTTGTTGGTCGATATACTACCGCAATTTGACAAAATGAAATGCAGGAAGGGTATTCCTACAAATTGGCAGGAGAAAAAGAATCGGAAGGCGATGCATTGGGCGGAAATTTTATTTCTATTATTATCCTAAGTGCATTTTTGTTTGTAGCAGTTTTACTTCTTCAGTTTAAAACTTTTAAAGGAATTATCAGTCTTTTATTAATCATTCCATTAGGGATTTTGGTTTAATTTTATTATTGATTGATGGAAGCCCTATGTCATTGGTTCCCATTATCGGATTTATCGGATTGTCGGGAATTACCAATGTTTGATGTACCTATACCTACATTTCCATTACCTGTAAAGATAAATGCAAGGCTTCATTAGTAGAATATGAAAAATAATCGTAGCTCTTTATCTTTTTTGTCAAAGCATATGATAACAGAAAGTCAGGATGAATTAACAGGACATCACCGGATTTTTTAATTTCATCGGGACTTTCAAACAATTGGTTCGGGGCAGTAAAAATTAACCCTCCCTCGCTAAAATCATAATGATTTTGACCATATTTAGCTATGGATGCCATACTGTTCTTATAGGCAATTTTATAGTAATTGAGAATCATCATATTAGGGAGTTCATGCGGGACTACATTAACATCATCAAGATTGATTATGTTTATCATCGGATGTAACGGCTTAGGTAGCCCAAGTGCACGATGGAAATCATTAAGAGAGTTAAATTTTCGGTGGGTTGGTTCTTCCTTTTTCATCTTTAAATTTAATAAAATTAATTAATAGTTTGTTCTATCGAGCTACTCCTTCTCCAACCATTTTTTCAATAGTTATACATTGGCATTATCACATAAGTCATCAATGGAACCAATACCGCTGATATATGAGGGTACGTATAAGCAGTGGAATTGGCATTAATAGACCATCAAAAAAATAAGACACACTGTTAAGTACAGGATAAGTGGCCAACCATGACAAAAGTGCTGTTTTGTGTATTAACATATTTTTCATTTTTTATAAATTTGATGATACAAATTTTATCAAATGAGACTTTTAGTATAAAGTCTAAATGGGAAATTTGGTAGTCAAAATGAGATATATTATTTCAAGTACATATCTTCACATCATCGCATACATTTCACTTCTTGCTCATTTAGCAATATCTTTGCTTGTAATGCTTTTTTAAAAGACAGACAATTAAATGGATGATCAAGAAATTACATATCCAATCTATTCACCAGCCTCAGTTATTGGAATTTTTAGCAATGCACTTAGGCTCAATGCCAAGGTCAATCTGATCTATCTGAAAGGAAGATATGCTTTTGGTGGTGGTAAATCCTACGGAAACTATCATTATTACCATCTGTTCTCAGAAGGTGATCACGCTTCGATAGGCATTAGAATTTCATCGTATCCTGATCAGTAAATTTTCATCAAAAAATTAAAATTATTCATGAATATAGTCTCACATTATAAACTTTACCATTTCATCCCTTGGACCAGGACGAAAATTTATAAATGCTTATTTTAAGTATCGTCCCAACGCGGCTGTTTTATTTTCTGGGGTGGAAGTGGCTGGCTATTCTATGGGTTCTGGTAGAATTACTTTGGACAGCCGCTGCATTTATTCCGGATTTAAAAATACTCAGACTTATAACCGTAGCTGGGAAGCACACAGATGGGAAAATAAGGTTGAAAATGAACTCGAGCAATTTTAAGCTCTCCTGAGCTTCAGTATGTACTTTTCTCTCAAAAATAAATCTACACAGATTATTGCCCGACAGTTTGCTCAGCTGAGAAAATGTTTCAGTTGAGCAAGCAATTATTCTTCTTGCCAATAATGGAATTCAGGTAAATGAGAAGGAAGCTAAAATTATATTGGAGTTACTATATTTAGTATCAAAAAATTATGATAAGCCAAAAGAGAAAAAAATACTAGAACCTTAATGGGATTTCAAACTGCGCTTCAATACCGAGAAATCTCTGATAGAGCACTTTTAGATTGTCTGTTTAAGATGGACTAGGGATTTCACATCAAAAATTCAAACTATAAAATATCAGGCTGTAAAAGTTTGATATAGAGCTTTTATGTGTCGAAAAAGAGACAGCTATCAAATAGTTGTCCCTTCAGTCAGACGAGCGAATCTTCAAACATTTTTATCGATGACTTGGTCTTTTAAGCCAAATTAAACAAGAATTGCAGAACTCATTTTTACCAAATCACTTCCTTTAATTTAGATTTATTACAATGTAGATAATTATTAATAACAATCTATGTTGGAATAGTAAATACTTGGTTGCTTTACTATTCTTGTACCTAGGACTGAAGAAATATCGAAACATTTGATTGAAGATTTGGAAAGAATTTCTGAAATAACTAATCCATCATATTTACCTTAACGAACGTGTACGCAATATTTTTATTTTGTTTGAGCTAATTTAAGCAAGAACTTTAAAAATTCATTGTTATCAGATACTTCTCTATTAATGAAATAGACTTATCAATAATAATATCGATCAAAAAATGAACATTGTTCAAAAAATATTTTATCTTTGCATAATAAAATATTATAATGAGTATCAGTGAAAGAAAGCAGAAGGAAAAAGAGGCCTTGAGATTATTGATTCTAAATGCAGCAAAAAAACTTTTTGTAGAAAAAGGTATCGAGCATACAACCATCCGTAATATAGCGGATGAGATTAATTATAGTGTCGGAACTGTCTATGTCTATTTCAAAGATAAGAATGCTATTTTCCATGATTTGCATTCCGTTGGTTTTAAGGAACTGGGAAAAGCCTTTAAAGAACTTTTTGAACTTGAGGATCCTATGACAAGGCTGAAGAAAATGGGTTCCGTATACATAAAGTTTGCACTGGAAAATTCAGAGATGTATGATCTCATGTTTAACTTAAAGGCACCGATGGATTATCTGGAAGAGCAGAAATACGATCTATGGCCGGAAGGGAGCGAAACGTTCGGATATGTTAAAAAGACAGTGGAGGACTGTATGAATCATGGACATTTTCAGGATCATAATTCCGAAGCACTGTCTTTTATGATTTGGAGTCTTGTGCACGGAATGTGCAGCCTTGAAATCAGTCAAAGAACCAAAGGGGTTAAATTTAGTAGCCCCGACACCATTATGTCGGAAGGCTATAACGAGTATTTAAGAATGTTGGAAAAATTGTAATTTTTTTAGTAAAAAATGAACGTTGTTCAAAATTTATCCAATAAAAATATAATAGTTTCAAAATTGAAAACATTGCTATGACATTAACAAACAAAAAATTGTACGACACAATTATCGTCGGTGGCAGCTATGCAGGACTTGCTTCTGCCATGACATTGGGACGTTCTCTAAGAAATGTCTTAATCATAGATAGTGGAGCTCCCTGCAATAAGCAAACTCCACATTCGCATAATTTCCTGACCAGGGACGGGCTACCGCCCGGAGAGATCGCGGCGATTGCCAGAGAAGAGGTTTCAAAATATCCTACTATTGAGTTTTATGACGGTTTCGCAGTCCAAGGAAGCAAAATATCAGAGGGTTTTTTGGTCAACACTTCAGATGGTAAATCATTTAAAGGAAAAACATTGATCTTCGCAACAGGCCTATCTGATACAATGCACGACATCAAAGGTTTCGCAGAGTGCTGGGGGGTTTCTGTCATCCATTGTCCCTACTGTCACGGATATGAGTTCAGGAATAAAAAGACAGCAATCTTAGCGGAAGGAGACCGTTTGATCTATTTTACCTCTCTCATCAAGAATCTGACCGATGATGTCACTTTAATTATCTCAAACAAAAATGCAGGCAATGAAGACAGCTTTGCTACACTTCAAAAAAATGGTGTTAAGATTATTGAAAAGAAGATTGTTGAAATACAGCATCATAATGGCTATGTTGATCAGATCATCTTTTCTGACGGGACATCAGAACGGTTTGAAGCCGTATATGCGCCAGTACCATTTCGCCAGCAGTGCAATATCCCTGAGAAATTGGGTTGTGAGATTACGGAGAAAGGTCTGATCAGTATAGATGCCCTACAGAAAACAAGCGTGGATGGTGTATATGCCGCCGGTGATAACTCTAACACATTACGTGCGGTTTCATTGTCTGTATCATCTGGAACTGTAGCTGGCGTTGGCGTTAATGCAGAGTTGTCTTTGGAAGTGTTTAACAAATAAATCGAAGGTATTAAATCTTTAAAAAGGGGGATCGTAATGTTTATCAATCAAGTGTTCAAAGTAATACATTCGATTGAGTCAAAATTCTGAATAATAGTAAACAGTACATTGTATCAGTGTGGTCAGTTTACCAACTGTTGGAATAGTAGTTTGTTAAATGCAACAGTAATTAATTAATAAACAAGACAATTTTTTTGTCCTAAAAAATGAACAATGTTCAAAATATAAACAATGTATATAAAAATTAAAAATCTATCACTGGTTCTGCTGCTGTATCTCGGCTTTTTAGGCCACGCACAAAATCATCTGGACCGCTATATTAAGATTGGTTTGACCAACAATGAGGTCATTAGGCAGAAAAGCTTCGACATCAACAAAAGCCTTTTTGCTCTTAAAGAAGCACAATCGCTATTTTATCCTAATGTTGCTTTGGTGGGCAATTATACTATTGCTGACGGTGGAAGGACCATAGATATTCCTATTGGGGATATGCTGAATCCAGTGTACAGTACTTTGAATCAGATCACCAATTCCAGTACTTTTCCGCAGTTGCAGAACCAGTCGGTCTTGATCAATCCCAACAATTTTTATGATGTCAAGCTTCATACGACGATGCCACTATTAAACTATGAGATCATTTACAACAAAAGGATCAAAACACAGCAGACAAATTTACAGAAGATTGAGCTGGAGGTCTATAAGCGTGAGCTCGTAAAAGATATCAAGATTGCCTACTACAAATACCTACAGTCCGTAGAAGGAATCAGAATTTATGAAAACGCACTGTCTATCGTCAAGGAAAATCAAAGGGTTAACAGATCACTTTTTAAGAATGAAAAGATCAACCGCACAGCTGTTCTAAGAAGTGATAACGAGGTAAAAAGGATTGAAGCAAATCTTGAAGTGGCAAAAAATACAAGTAAAAATGCCAGATCCTATTTCAATTTTCTTTTAAATCGGAAACTGGATTCTGAAATCGAAATCGATGAAAATATGGAATTGCCTACCGAACTCATTGAAGAGAATACTTCCAACAGAGAAGAATTGAAACAATTAAACCAGATAAAAGACATCAACGAAAATGTGTTTGAAATGACCAGATCCAACTGGTTTCCGAAGCTTAGCGGTTTTGCAGACCTGGGATTTCAGGATTTTGATTTCAAAGTGGACAAATCTTCCCGCTACTATTTTGCAGGACTAAGTCTCGAATGGAACATTTTCTCAGGAAACAAGAATAAATATAAACTGAAGCAGGTTGATGAGGACCAAAAAAAGATCAGCTCCCAGATTGATAATGTTAAACAGCAGCTACTGCTTCAGTATGAGGTTTCCCAAAATAACCTGAGATCTGCGCTGGAACAGTATGATTCCGAGGATAAGCAAAAAGAAACCGCTAAAAAATACAACGAGGATGTCAACAGGCTTTATAAAGAAGGACTAGCCATCTACATCGAATTGCTGGATGCCCAAAACCAGGTGGTCAATACACAGCTCAATACCAATATTGCACTTTATAACTCCTGGATCGCCTACGCAGAGCTGGAAAGAGCCAATGCAAGCTTCAACCTTAACCAAGAAAATTAATACAGTCATTATGAATAAGACCATAACAATATCGCTGCTTTCCCTATTACTTACAGCATCCTGTAAAGAAGAAAAAAAAGAGTCGAAACCTTTTGAAACTGCTGATGTCATTGCTATAAAAACAGCGAATGTCGGATCATTGGCTCTGGTTTCCAATATCAGCGCATCGGGATTGGTAACCACAGAAAATGAAACCACCTATTCCTTTAAGATCGGCGGTGTGGTAAGTGGAGTTTTTGTCGAAGAAGGACAGTTTTTCAGAAAAGGACAGCTGCTGGCCACGCTGGATGAAACAGAGATCCGCGCAGGATTGACCCAGTCCGACCTAAATGTTCAGAAGAATGAACGGGACTACAAGCGGGCAACCAATTTGTATAAAGACAGTGTTTATACACTAGAGCAGGTTCAAAATACCAGAACAGGCCTCGACATTGCACGCAAACAGAAAGATGCGGTGGCCTTCAATGTAAAATATTCAAAAATATATGCGACTGCCGACGGTTTCGTTGCTCGGAAAGTAACAAACAAAGGTGAGATCGTAGGTGCAGGCTCTCCTGTTTTACTAATCAATGAAACTGTTCATAATAACAATTATTTATTGAAAGTCGGATTGACAGATACGGAATGGACGGCTGTAAAGATCGGTCAGAAAGCAACGGTTACCTTGGACGGCTATCCGGGGAAAGTATTCGATGCATTTGTCTTCAGGAAGTCACAGGCAGCAGATATGGCGCTGGGGTCTTTTCAGGTGGAATTAAAACTGAAGATGAATGACAGCAAGCCTGCCGTAGGAATGTTTGGAAAAGCAGAGATCAAAACCGATCATTCAGAAGATTTTATGATGGTGCCTTACAATTCTTTGATTGAAGCTGATGGCAATAAAGCCTTCGTTTTTGTGGTGGAAAATAATAAGGTAAAGAAAAGCCCCATTACCATTGCCAGATTTGAGAAAGATAAAGTTTATGTTCAGGACGGGCTTCAAAAGAGCGACAGGATCGTGATCTCCAACAGTGCGTATCTGAATGAGCAGTCAACCATTAAAATCATTAAGTAGAAGCCGATGAAAATTACAAGTTTTGCAGTTAAAAACTATCAGTTTACACTGATCATATTTCTTCTGGTTGCCGTTGTGGGACTGTTGACACTTTTCACAATGCCGAGATCCGAAGACCCCTCCACACATCCGCCGCAATATCTGATCACAGTGATCTATCCCGGAACAAGCCCGAAAGATATGGAGGAGCAGGTGGTAAAGCCTATCGAAAACAAGATCTATGGACTTGAAAACATTGATAAGATCCTAACCACGGTGGAAGATGGTGTTGCCGCCTTTGAAGTTAAATTCAAATATGGCGTAGATGTTGACAACAAGTACCAGGAAATATCCACAGAGATCAATGCCCTGAAAAACAGCGAACTTCCTAAAGATATCAACCAGATCAAAACAGAGAAGATCTCTTCTTCAGATGTAAAGATCCTTCAGGTAGCATTGGTTTCTGAAAGTGCTTCAGAAAAAATGCTGCGCGACGAGGCAGACAAACTCAAAACAAAGCTCGAAAAGATCACCAACCTTAAAAATGTGATCTACTCTGGAATTCCCGAACAAGAGATCCGGGTTGACCTGAAACTGGAGAAACTTGCTCAGCAGAAAATACCTTTGAATGTTGTGATGGGCAGTCTGCAGAGTGAGGCGGCAGATATCCCCGGCGGAAGCATTGATATGGATACCAAAGTATTCAATGTGAAGACCAGCGGAAAATTCAAAAATGATCAGGATGTTGCCAATACTGTCATCTACAATGCCAACGGTAAGATCGTGTACCTGAAAGATGTTGCAGAGGTCGGATACAAATCCCAGACGGTCGACCACATCACAAGGATCAACGGTCATCGTTGTGTTCTGGTGAGTGCAGGTATGAAGGATAATGTCAATATCACAGATGTCCAAAAGGAATTTGAACCGATTCTTGAGCAATATTCTAAAGACCTTCCTGAAAACATAAAATTAGTTAAAAACTTCGATCAGGCCAATATGGTTTCCCAGCGTCTGGGACACCTGGGATTTGATTTCGGACTGGCGATCGTTTTGGTCATTATTACCTTATTGCCTTTAGGCACGCGTGCATCGGTGATCGTGATGATCTCCATTCCTCTTTCATTGGCTTTAGGATTGATTGCAATGAATGCCTTAGGCTTCTCATTAAACCAGTTAAGTATCGTTGGATTGGTTGTAGCACTGGGGCTGTTGGTGGACGACAGTATTGTGGTGGTAGAGAATATTGAAAGATGGCTTCGGGAAGGGCATTCCAAAAAAGATGCAGTGCTGAAAGGCACCAGGCAGATCGGTATGGCCGTTGTGGGATGTACCGCGACATTGATTATCGCATTTTTACCGTTGGCTTTCCTTCCTGATGTGGCCGGAGAATTTATGAAAAGTCTTCCCATGGCGGTGATTACGAGTGTCCTGGCTTCGATGTTGGTGGCGCTTACCTTAGTACCGTTTCTGGGCAGCAAATTTTTAAAGACCCACGAGCACGAAGGGGGAAATGTTTTTCTGCAGTATTTACAGAAATTCCTTACCAATAGCTATAAAGGAATTATGCCTAAAGCGCTTAAATATCCAAAAATTACTATTGGTATCTCCCTGATTCTTAGTTTAGTTGCATTTTCACTGTTTGGTTTTACAGGATTTAAACTGTTCCCAACCTCTGAAAAACCGATGTTCCTGATCAATATCAAGACACCGCTACAGTCCAATATTTCTGAAAGCGACAGGGTGACCAGAATGGTTGAATCTGAACTTAAAAAACATCAGGAAATTACTTATTACACTTCCAACACAGGCAAAGGAAATCCACAGATCTATTACAATGTCCATCCCCAGGACAGGAAGCCTGATTTTGCACAGATCTTTGTACAGCTTGATGACGAGGCAAAACCAGCCACGAAGACTCAGTTGATCGAAACCCTTAGGGAAAAATTTAAAACCATGCCTTATGCCAAAATTGAGGTAAAAGATTTTGAACAAGGTTCACCCATTGAAGCAAATATTGTTGTGCGTCTGTTTGGGGAAGATCCGGCGATTTTGAGAAAGCTGTCTTCCCAGGTTGAAAATATTTTAAGAAAACAAAAAGGAACACTGTATATCAACAACGAATTAAATACCTACAAAACAGATATTAAAGTACGGATCAATAAGGAAAAAGCAAGAACGCTGGGTGTATTGACGAGTGAGGTTGATAAAGTAATTCGACTTGCCGTGGCAGGATTGCCGGTAGGTGATTATATTGATGACCATGGTGATGCCAGAACGGTAACCCTGACCTTACCGAGAGATAAATTTTCCAATTTCGACGTCCTGAAAAATCTGTATGTGAATAATGTTCAGGGTGTCCCCATTGCGCTCAACGAAATCGCCACCGTTTCGTTTGAGACATCACCAACAACCATCAACCATTATAATAAATCAAGATTTGCTAAAGTTTCTGCGATGTCCGCAAAGGGCTATTATGCCAACGATCTGTTGGTAGATATTGTTCCACAACTTGATCAACTTAGAATGCCAAAAGGTTACTATTATAAGCTTGCTGGTGAAAAGGAGTCTGAAGGCGATGCGCTGGGCGGGAATTTTATTTCAGTGATTATTTTAAGCACATTCCTTTTCGTTGCGGTATTGCTGCTCCAGTTCAAGACCTTTAAAGGCATTATCATCGTTTTGTCAATTATTCCGCTGGGAATCTTGGGAGGAGTTATTTTGCTGTTGATCAATGGGGACCCAATGTCAATGGTAGCTATTATCGGATTTATCGGTCTGTCGGGAATCCAGGTCAAGAACTCCCTGCTTCTGGTAGATTTTACCAATCAGCTCAGACTGGAAGGAAAATCCATTGATGAGGCCATTGCCATTGCAGGTGAAACCCGTTTTCTACCTGTAGTTTTAACATCAATTACAGCGATCTGCGGTTTGATTCCATTAGCCCTAAACTCAAATCCGTTGATCGCGCCTTTGGCCATCGTACTGATCGGCGGACTCATCAGCTCAACGATACTGTCAAGAATTGTGACACCTGTGATGTACAAACTGATTCCACCAAGTCTGGATATTGAAAATGATAAAGATGACATTGAGAACAATCACTAAAAATTAATATAATGGATGAATACATACTGATCACTGGCGCCTCATCCGGAATCGGCTACCACATGGCCATCCAACTTTCCGAAGAAGGGAAGAACCTTATTTTGGTGGCAAGAAATGAAGAAAAATTAAAGAAACTACAGGAAGAATTAATGACCCGATACAATATTTCTGCACATTATATCGTCAAAGATTTATCTATTGTTGATAATGCAATTGCATTGTACAATGAAGTGAAAGAGAAAAATCTGGTGGTTTCCGGATTGGTCAATAATGCGGGTGTTGGAACTTATGGAGAATTTACGGAAACGTCTTTAGACGAAGAGCTGAAAATGATCAATCTGAATATCTCAAGTCTGGTCGTCTTGAATAAGCTCTTTGCAAGGGATATGGTAGAACGAGGGTCGGGCAGGATCATGAATATTTCCTCTGTCATGGCATTTCTACCATTTCCGTACTATTCGGTCTATTCAGCGACAAAAAGTTTCGTACTAGCCTTCACGGAAACGCTTGCTTCCGAACTGGAAGGAACAGGTGTTGTTGTAACAGCTCTATGTCCAGGTCCCATCGATACAGGTTTTTACAACGAAGAAATGCTTAAAGCCAATATGATGAAATCCAATAAGCCGGTTCATCCGGAAGTGGTAGCAGAAGCAGGGGTGAAACTTCTTTTACATGGAAAAGGAAAAAAGATCGTTGGCTTTATGAACTGGTTCCTTTCTAATCTTCCGCGTATCACACCTGATGTTCTGATGATGAAAATCAAAAAGAATCTGGCCTCGAAATAATAAATTAATTTTTAAGTGAGATTGCTGTCGGTTGAGTGATAACGTTAGTTATAACATATCTAAAAATCGACAGCAAGTTCTCAATTGAGGCTTTTTAAGTTAAAATTAGCAACAAAAAATTAAATAAAGTGTTATAAATAAATTGTAAACCTATTATTAACCTACATGTTAGTGCAGATATTTTGAAAACCAATCGACAGCAGCCTTCGATGTGATATTAAAATGCTCAATGTACGGGGAAAAGTGTCCGCCCGGAATTGTTTCCAATGCTTTTGGATGTAAGGTTTTTTCGTACGCCTTTAAGCATAAGTCAGTTGGTGTAACATTATCGTTCAGTGCTACAATATACAAAATAGGGATAGGACTGATACGCGATACATAGATATCAGGCTCATACATGCGGCTATACTCTGTGGAGCGCAGAGTTACCTCATTACGGAAAGTTTTGGAAAGTTTAAATGCCCCATATAATATTCCTTTGCATCTGGCATTGGATAAAGAGGATTTTCTACGGCATTACCAACGAGAGCCCTCATCATCGGTTCTTTTTTATTGAATCGGAAAAGTCTATCCTGTTCAATACTCTTCCAATAAGCTGGTATATTTTCAGCAGGCATTCTTCTTAATCCGGATGTGAAACCACTGATAGTTGGTACTTGCGAAACCACACATTTAACTCTTCTGTCTGTTGCTGCTGTTACAATAACGTGTCCTCCTGAAAAACTCGTTCCCCAAATTCCTATTTTTTCGGGATCAACTTTATCCAAGGTACAGGCATAGGTAATGCTGTTTTTGTAATCTTCAATTTGCATAAAAGGATTGACTTCCTGCCGTGGTAATCCATCACTATCTCCTAAATTTCTGTAATCAAAAAGGATTACTACAAAGCCGTTTTCAGCAAATTTTTCAGCAAACCTGTTTATATAGGCTTCTTTGGTAAGGCCAAAGCCATGTGCCATAATAATTACCGGGCATTTGCCCTCGCTTTTCGGAGTATATTGTAAGGATGAAATTTTTACTCCTTCACTTGGGTAATCTACTTTTTCTGTTTGGTACGCATACATAGTTTTTAACTTTTTGCTTCCTGCCCTTTGAAACATGGTAGTTGTTCTAAGCAGAAATATACAATCAATTGTTGCTGTGGCGGCTAACACCACGATTGCCGGGCAAACTGCTCCCGGAGAAGGAATTGTATTTTTGGGGCCCAGAGTATCATTTACAGGAGCCAATAATACGATTGCGAGATATCTTCGTATCCGTTATGGCGGGACATCTCAAAATCAGGATGCATCAGGGATCGCCAACGGGGCCAATATTATCTTAGATCATATGACTTTTACCTGGGGTACAGACGAAGTATTCTCGGTTAACTGGGATAACAACGGCACAAGTCCCGATAATATAACGATTCAGAATTCTATTATAGGACAAGGCATGCACCGTCATAATCATTCTGCGGGAGGATTAATGCAGCCTCCACCAAGGGGGAAGATCAGCTTAATCGGGAATTTATATATCTGTAATAAAACCCGTAACAATAAAATAAAAGGAATCAACGAGTTTGTCAATAATGTAGTGTACAACTGGGGTAATTATGGAAATACCTATGGCCACACCCAATCCGGGGAGGCATACATTATGGGAGGAGATTCGGCAGGAAGCTCTTTTGCCAATATCATCAACAATTATTTTATCGGAGGCCCTAATACAAGCACTACGGTTACTACACCTTTTAGCGTAGGAAATGCCAATTTCAATTTATATGGTTCCGGGAATTATTTTGACAATAATAAAAATGGAGTATTAGATGGAGCCGCAGTTCCTCAAAGCTTAGTGGGTTACCCGGTGGGGGATCCGGCCGCGATAATGGCTACTCCGTATGATTACCCGATGAAAACTCCTGCATTAACCGCTCAGGAGGCATACAATAAAATTGTTACAAGTGTGGGAGCATCATATCCAAGACGTGATCAGGTAGATGGTTTAATGATTTCAGATTTAATGTCGAAAGGTACAACAGCAACTTATGTGTATGTACAAACTGATTTAACGGCTCAATTTGGTTTTACTAATGGTGGTGCAGGGCATGTTTACGGTGCGCCGGCTCCTCTGGATACGGACAATGACGGAATGCCTGATGCATGGGAAACGGCCAATGGACTAAATCCAAATGTCTTCGATGCTTTGGCAGTAAGCACAACACATGCTCCGTATCTGAATATTGAGGTTTATATCAATAGTTTACCCAATACAGTTCCTCCGGATTTCATTATTCCGCCTACAAATGTGAATTTTACCAATGCAGCCACCACTACAGGAGCTTCACCTTCAAGTTCTTTAACCGTTAATTGGAATGATAATGCCACCAATGAAACGAATTATATTGTAGAACGTTCTACCGATGGCACCAATTTTACGATCATTGCAACATTGGGAGCGAATGCGACAAGTTATAATGATGTCGGTTTAGCACCTAACACTCAATATTATTACAGAATTAAAGCAACAAATGCGTCAGAATCTTCAGTTTACACATCAAATACATCAGTAACCACACCACCAATCCCGTCAGCTCCTGCAAAAGCAAATAACCCGATTCCCGCAACTGGCAATAATAATGTTGAGTTGAACGGTGGAAACCTGCTTTTAAAATGGAATGGAAGTCCAAATACAACAACATATACAGTTTATTTTGGAACAGATCCTTCAAGTTTAAGCACTATTGCAACTGTACCTTATTCTGCTGCACCATCATACCAGCTTAATAATTTAAATCCTGCGATAAATTACTATTGGAGAATTGATGCATCCAATACTCTTGGTACTGCTGTGGGAGATGTATGGAATTTCCGTGCTCTGACTCCGGGTATTGTCGGCAACTGGCCATTTGCAGAGGCTCCTTCCGCTGGTGAGCAAATTGCAGACATAACGTCTTTTGCTAATCATGGAGTATTAGATACAGCTTATGACAATGCCAATGTAAGAGTACCGGGAAAAGAAAACAACGCCCTTGATCTGGCAACGTCGTCCGGTAATATGTACATCGCCAGTATTCCTCATCAGAATCATATTTTATTTGATAATCATTCGTTTACTGTTTCTTTTTGGATGAAAGCGCCAACCAGCATGATACCATCGTCTTCATCTGCAAGTCTTTATGTATTATGTAAAGGTTCTTTCACTAAAAATACGGCAACAGGAGCCACAGGGAAACGTTTTAATATAGAAATTAAAGGAGGTCTGCTGCGATATGCTATTGATGATGACATTACGAAAAAAGAAATCACATCACCTGTTGCCAATTATTTTACCGGCAGCTGGGTACATGTTGTGTTCAGAGAGATATTGGCACGGCGTGACCGCCGATAGTTGGTTTTCTCATTTAGCGACGAATGGAAATCCACAAACCAATCAAAATATTTGGCTGGAAGCTGTTTCCGATGAAGAGTTTGCTGAGGCCAACAAAAAATAATATTCTATGAAGAGCAAAAACAAGTTTCTACAATAGATTATTTACAATATTCTTTCAACTGAAAGTGCATTCAGTCCTGAAATTATATGGTTTTTTACCGTTTTTTATAATTTTGATAACCTGTTTTAAGAATTTAGCTAACTTCCTGGTTTGCTTTTTTGTTTATTTTTCAGGTGATCATCTGTCAGCGGGTTACACTCCTCATACATTTTATCGAAATACCAGCTTAGGCTAAGTATTCTATCCTGATTTTCGTAATTTACATATTTTTGAAACATTGTTTCTGTAGAATGGCCGGTAGCTTCCATTAGCAATGGGGTAGGAATCTTTCCATAGAAATTGGTGGCAAAGCTTCTTCTTCCGATGTGACTACTTATCACCTCCCATTTTTCCAGAATCATTTTCCTGGCTCTATGTTCGGATCTCTTAGCTATATGTATCAGATCCTTAAGTCCGGCTATTTGAGCAATTTTTTTAATTTGCAAATTATATTCCGTTACTGGAACGGCTTCTGGGAATCCGCTGTTACGGTTCAGAATATTCAAAACTGCGGGATGGAGAGGAATTGTTATTTTTTTTTTCGTTTTCTGCTGAGTAAAAGAAATGCATGTTTTTCCGTTGATTTCCTTAAGCTGGTTATCAGAAAACCTCATGAAATCAGAAATTCTTTGCCCGGTATAGCAGCTTATAAGCAGCCAGTCTTTGGCAGGCTGAAGTTTTTCGGGAACGGATGTTTTTTTGATCTGCGTGATTTCCTCTTCACTGAGGGTGACCATTTCACGATGTTGCTTCTCTCTTCTGATATCCATCATTCTTACCTGGGTCCTGATCCCTTTTTTTTCAGCGAAATTTAAAATGGTTTTTACAAAATGAATCGTTCGATATATTGTATTATCACTGTATTCTTCTGTTTTTCCGAAAACAATAAAATCTTTAACGAATTCTATACCTGTACTATCTATCTCTAGCCTTTTCATGACAAAGCCTTCAAACCGTTCAATAAGCTTATAGAATACTTGGTATCGCTTATAAGTAGAATGCGAGATCAGATCTTTTTTTAAGAGAATATAGAGGTTCGTAAAATACAGCAAAGAATTTTCTGGCAGTATATTGTTTTGCTCGCAGCAAATTTTTTTAATGTCTTTAGAGAGGATTCTTTGAGATAATGATTTATGATGATGAAGTCTTTCTTCCCAGAGCCGCATAATCTGTATTTTCAGATCATTAAGCTTGATATTCAGGTTTTTGGATTTTTTAAGATAGATGTTTGCAGGTCTCTGCTTACTGGGATTCCAGTCTTTAGCCTGTATTCTGAAAGGAGTCCGGAAGGAATAATTGATTCCTAGACTTTTATCAATAATATTTAAACAGATGGTCTGAGCAAAAAAATCAGGAGAAAAACAAGAGGAAAACGAGGAAGAATTTTGAGAAAGAAAAAAATTTAATGTCATTACTGAGAGTTTAAATGATTAATTCTCAGCAAACTTAAAATATAAAAGTAGTCCTTCAAAGACTACTTATTTCTGACAAAGATATACATTTTTTTTATATATCCAAATAATATGAAAAAAATATAATACTAAAAAACAGCACCTTATAAAATAAACGGATATAAATAATATGTAAAAATATTTTTAATGATAATCCAAAAACGTTTGTTCCATTTAAAATATGCAAGAAAATTTATTGATTTATAAATCAGTAGGTTATAAAAATAGTCTTTGAAGGACTACTTATTTATCAAACTGATGATACTATTAAATGGATAAGGTGGAAGGATGATAAATGTTTAGAAATTAAAGAAACAAATAGAGTCTTCAGTAGTAGGTTAAAAGAATATTGAAAAATAAAGCTCACCATCTATTAATAAATAATATTATGAAAATTAGTAACCAGAAGCTAATGCATACTTATAGGGGAATACTCCTATTTAGCACTTTAATCATCATTATCGGAGCATGTGGATTAAATGTCTTATTAACCGTAGACATCGGCCAGTGGCTTGTACTGCTTTGCAGCATACTGTTTTTTTTATTTCATTTTGCCGTAAGGCAGATATTTGAATACGACAGCAGCGGTGAGGTGCTGATCTTTAAAAACAAAACTATTTTTTCTATGAACAGCCGGGAATTTGCTGATGAATTTCCGAAATATCTTTTAGATAGTTATAAGATTCAGGAATCTCTATTTGATAGAAAGCTATTCATAAAAGTAAAAGGTGAAAAACGCACTTCTCTGTTACAATATAATATCAGTTTTCTAGGAGACGAAAAATTAAAAAGACTGAAGCTGGATCTTGAAGGTCTCCTCAGGCAAAAGTATCAGTAAGCATCATATTGAAATAAATCTGTTTCGTGGTAAGATCATTTTAAACCAATTAAAAACAAATGAATATGGCTTTATAATTAACAATTAAAAAAAATAAACTTAAGATGAAAAGCAAAATATTTATTACTGTCGGATTGTTCTCGTTAGGTTCAATGGCTCTTGGACAGGTGGGAGTCAACAATCAAAGCCCCCAGGCGACACTCGATGTAACCGCTAAAACAACAAATGGAAGCAAACCGGAAGGGATTATTGCTCCAAGACTTACAGGTGATCAGATCAAACTGGGTGATGCACAATATGGTGCTGGTCAGAAAGGAGCAATGGTTTATGCCACAGCTGCCGTAACTGCAGCCAGTACTAAAACAGCCAATATCACTGCAGAAGGCTATTATTATTTTGACGGAAATATATGGCAGAAAATAGGATCCTGGAGTGCCTATGTATGGGGAGCAGATAAGCAAGTTAAAGGATTGGCAAGCATTAATTTTAATCCTACAGGTGGGGTTACTACCTATGGAAATACCATCAACGGAATGGGTGGCGGAAGTATAGATACTGTCAACAATAGAATTTACTTACCTATAAATGGTATTTATCGTATTCTTTTTTACACCAACTTTCATTTAGGTACTACTACAGACCCCAGTATTCCAAAACCTGGATGTACAGATCTAAAGGTTGATCTGTTTAGTTCTTCCGGAAACTTGAAAGATGGTAATTGTGATACATTCGTAACAGAAACAACACCTGGTGGCACGGGTTATATGCAGGCTGTCTTTAATGCTTCTATCGGAGATTTTATTACTGTTAAGACCTATCATATTTGCCAGGAAGCGGTAATTTCAGTTGAATTAATAAAATAATAATTATTCTTTATAATCACTAGCCTTAGCTGACTTATAGGAAAGCTGTCACTACGTTTAGTATCCATTTTTAATTCAATCACATATTTCACATTCATAAATTTTATTGTTTCATTTCTGTCAGGTTTTAGAAGCATAAAAGAATCTAACCTATAGAAAAGGATATGCTAGAAGAGTAATCGTCTCTTACAACTTGTTAATTAATTTTTAGATCAACAATATAAATGACTATTTGTGATAGGAATTATATTCTTTCCAGCATGTTTGGTGATATGACGCTACAATTATATAAAAAAACAGGATAAAAATTTTTAAGGACAAACAATGGATTTTAAAAATATAGAAATAGGATTACTGGTTTCCAAGCGTGTTACAGAATGCGGAATAGAGATGTCCCGTATCTGCAAGTTTTTTAAAATGACAGAAGAAGAGATCACTGCTATGTACCAGAGTAAAAGCCTTGATGCGGAGACTTTATTAAAATGGAGCAAATTGTTGGGATATGATTTTTTCCGTATTTATTCTCATCATCTGATTTTGTATTCTCCACCAGGAAATGTACGCACCCGAACAAATTCTAAAACAGGACCAAGGCTGCCTTTATTCAGAAAGAATATCTACACGAAAGAAATTATTGATTTTATTCTGGAGCTTATCGAGAGCGGACAAAAAACAAGAAAACAAGTAATAGAAGATTACAGGATTCCTAAAACAACCCTTTATAAGTGGATCGATAAAAACCAAAAAATCATAGAGATTTAGAGGTAGTCTTAATTGTATAAGCTCAACGATTTTTTAGTAAGGAATATCAGATTTTAAAGAAAATAAAAACACAATTTAAAAATAATAACATGAAACGACCCGACTATAAAAAAATATATTACGATTTACTGGCCGCAAAGTTTCCGGAAAAACTGACACATTTCAAACCGCTTCTGGAAAAACAAAGAGAGCTTTCCGTACTTGAAGTGGTGGTGCTCAATGAAGCCGTCCTCAAAGGAAAAGAAGACCACAGAGAAAACCAGAAATACAAATCTTATGATCGGTCTGCCATCCTGGAAATCCTCGGATACCAAAAGAAAAACCAATTGAATAACACACAGCTGGCCCTGCATTTTAAACTTAGCAGAAATACAGTGGCGTTTTGGAAAAAAAAATTTATCGTCTAATCAAATTTAGTAACACGTAATTATTGTTGACTTCATTTCAATATATTATATCATTCTTTTTTTCTGACTGTCAATCATTTCCATAGTAATAGTTTCTTTATTCAAAAATTGATTCTAAAAACACAAAGCAGTTAGAAATCTGGAAGCCGGTATTCCCTCTCCGGCTTCCTTTAAAAGAGTGAAAAAATTATTGTCCAGAGTCAATTATTAACAATCGAAGCAATAATAAGAATCAATATCTGCAGACTATAATCGGCTTAAAAAATAAACACCTCCATAATCCATACAGTAGTTGTAAAGAACCTACGTGCACCACCGGCTTTGTCATTAAAACAAGAGGTAAGGTGTTCCGGAGTATATTTTAATAGCTCTATAGACATCGAATAAAACAAAATAAATAAAAAAATAAATTTATGAAAAGAAAATATTTTAATTGTATCATGATAATAGGTTCAATTGGTATACAGGCCCAGGTGGGAGTTAATACTAATTCGCCCTTATCAATGCTGGATGTTAATGGCAAAACAACATTAAGAAAAGAACTTAGAGTAGGTGGAACATCAACCCTAATAGGCAATGCCGGGCTTAACGGACAGGTTTTGGTTTCCCAGGGTGAAGGGCTTACTCCGGTATGGAAATCTCTAAACATCTCACTTATGGATGAGGGTCAGTACAAATTGATTAATTCATACATCTCGTCGGACCAAACAGGGATCACAACACTTTCAGGAGGTATTGCTGGTGATGCTGTTTATAAAAGTAATGTAGGTGATGATATTACGGATACCAGTAAGGGAGTCTGGAAAAAAATTACTGGGCTGGATAATACTGTGCTCATTAAAAATGAAAAGAACCGTGTAACCTATCAGGTTCAGGCAGGAGTGGAAATGAAGGCCCCTGTGGCTACTACTTCACAAAATGTAAGCTTCACCTGTGGGGTATTCAGAGACGGAAAACTGGTTGCGGTACGTCCTGATAAGCTATCTTCTAATAATAATCCGGAAAAATCAGGACTCCAGGATTATATATTTACGTTGAATTATACAGAGCTAAATGTACCAGCAGGAAACCATACTGTAGAAGTGGCCTGCCGGAAAATAGGCACTTCTGATATCAATACAGAATTCTCCATTGGACGAAATATTTCAAATTCCAATACGATTTCAAATGCATTTACTTTAGAATCTATGATCAAAATTGATCTTATGGAACAAATAATTTATACAGCAAACTAATGATGAAAAATTTATTAACAGCACTATTATTATTTGCCTTTTTGGGATTATATTCTCAGGTGGGCATTAATACTGTAAAACCTAAAGCGGGGTTGGATGTCAATGGTGATTACAACCTTAGAGGCAAATTGTCGGTGTTAAGTCTTATTAACAATAAACTTTTTGAAGGTACTCATAATCAGGTATTAGTTTCTCAAGGAGAAGGATTTCCTCCGGCATGGAAAAGCCTGAGAATTCCCGAATATGAGCCGAACAAATTCTATCTGATTTATAATAATTCATTTTCGGACAGGATTGGAGTGAAGTTTACCAGCGCTGAGGAATCAGGCATTATGTCAAGAGCAGCTACTTTTGTCCAGAACAATGACTTTAGTAATTTCTTAGGATTTAAGAAAATAACAGGCCTATCACAACCTTTTACTGTTAACAGTACCCAGAGTAAGGTATATTTCCAGTTTGAAACCATTATTCAGGCTGATACTCCAAACAACACTAATCCTGATATTTCAATGGATTATGCCTGCGGAATCTTTGTAGATGACAAGCTGATAGGTTTACGGCAGGGAAATTTGAAAGCAAGCAGTTCGACATTAAATCTTTTCGTCACTCACGATCAGATCAGTATGATGCAGAATCTTTCAGTTGGATCGCATACTGTAAGTGTCGGCTGTTCCAGACTGTCATCCTATAATGCAAGCGGACTTACATTGGCGTTTGGAATCAACGCAGCTCCCACTAATCTTAACGACTTTATGGCGCAATCTTCCTTAAAGGTAGATGTATATGAAGTACCCCAAGTATTTAACCCTATTACTAATTAATCATGAAGAAACTAATTTATATACTACCGGCATTTTTTGCCGGACTGTTCACTTCTCAGGTGGGCATTAATACAATTACCCCAATAAATGCCCTGGATATTAATACAGACCTCAATGTAAGAGAAGAAATACGGGTTGGAGGTACTAATACAACGAATGGATATGCCGGAACTGCAGGACTGATTTTCCATAATGATGCAAGCCTGAATACCAATGATTGGAAAGACATCAAAATAGCAGATGGACAAGGAAGCATGGCTTTGTATTCCATTAATACTGTTTCAGACCAAACGGGGGTTGTTTTCGAGTTTCCCAGCGGCTTTTCTGTTCCGTATACTGAAAATTCTCCTATAGACGATGCATGGGTTGTTTTACCCGGGACAGTAAGTACTTTTTCGATCACCAATCCAATTAATAAAGTGAATTTTAATTTTCAGACTACAGCTCAAAAGTCAGGCAACTACATATTGTTAAGCTATGGATGTGGTGTTTTTGTGGATGATCTCCTTAAAGCTGTGAGGACAGATGTTATATTTGGAGCTGAAGGGACTTATAAAATCTTTAACCTAAATACTACTCTTTCCAACCTGCCGCAAAAGAATAATTATAATGTTAAAGTGGCCTGTAGAAAGAGATCTATGGCTAATCCGGGTAATTTTTTGGGCATAGGAACTGCAGTGAATCCAACCTATCTTAATAGTGACATGGCACAGTCTGTTTTAACGACAATTGTATTACAGCCCTATTGATGGGTTTTTTCAATCTATATTGTTTTAAGGTTAGGCAGTTATATATCATAATCTATAAACTATTTTAGAATTATTCATAAGTTGTTTATCCTGTTGATTGCAGAAGGCAGTAGATAAGTTCTCTGCCTCTGTAATCTTCAAATAAAATATAAGCAAGTTAATGTCTGTATTAGAGCAAACAAACCTATTTTGAAGAAAGAGAACTTTCAGAATCGCTGCGTGCAGAAATTGAAAATTTAAGGATTACAATATTTTGAATTTACAGGAAGAAAAAAGCTCTCTATACATTGTGTATAGATCTATTTTCAGGCTTTTTGCTAAAAAAGCTGTATACCTGTTTACATCAGGCAGGGAAGAACCCCGTTACCATATACATTTTTATGTATATGGTTGATATTATATGATTAGCGATTATTAAATGAGTCATATTCTTAAATTAAGTACTGCTCATGTGGCTTATACTGCTTTTTTTATATGTGATATCGAAATACCTGCTTAAGCTTAATATCCTGCTGAAATCTATGCGGTTGATATATTGTAAAAACATTTGTTCGGTGGTATGTCCCGTAACTTCCATAAGCAGCGGAGTAGGTATTCTTCCATAGAAAATAGTGGCAAAGCTTCTCCTTCCGATGTGGCTTGTGAGAGCCTGCCATTTTTCCAAACAGGTGAGAACAGACCGGTACCCGATTCGTTTTTTGGTTTGGATAAGTTCTTTTAGCCCCACAATTCTTGCAATTATTCTGATTTGTTTGTTATACTCGGTGGGTGTTAATTTTTGTGGGAATTCTCCTCCGTTTTGTTCTATTACATTGATTACAGTTTCGTGTAAAGGCAGAAGGATCGATTTTCCTGTCTTCTTTTGAATGAAACTGATGCATTGCTTACCTGCTATTTCTACCATTTTATTGACAGAGAATTCCATAAAGTCTGAAATTCTTTGACCGGTATAGCAACTGATCAGCAGCCAATCTTTGGCAGCCTGCAGTTCTTTTGGGATGTGGGTATCCTTTATTCTAAATATTTCAGCCTCGTTAAGGGTAACGAGTTCTCTCTTCTGTCTTTCCCTTCTTATTTCAAGCTCTCGTATGGCTGTTCTTATTCCCCGCCGCTCTGCAAAGTTGAGAATGGTTCGTATAAAGTGTAACGTCCTGTAAACGGTGTTTTCACTATAGGCTTCCTTCTTGCCAAATAAAATGAATTTATTAACCAGGCCGCCTTCAATAGTATCCACATATAGCCTTTCTATGATATAACCTTCAAATTTTTTAATAAGGTGAAAGAAAACCTTGTATCTTTTATAAGTGGAATAACTGATAAGCTCCCTTTTGGAATCAATATATAATTCTGTAAAATGGAGCAATGAAAGTTCAGGGTATATTGTTTTTTTTTCTGTACAAATCCTTTCTACTTCCATAGATAACATTCTTTGAGAAATTTTTTTTCCTGTTTCGTATCTTTTTTTAATATATTCGGTAAGTTTTATCTTCAGATCATCAAGCTTTGCATTGATTCTTTTGTGTTCTTTTAGATATATATTAACAGGACGCTGCTTTTCTTCATCCCATTCTTCTGAAGCTATCTTTAGGTTAGTATTGTAAACAAATTTTTGAAAGCTGCCAGGATTTATTTCAATGTTAATCCTAAGATGAATGTTTTTGACAGAATTATTTTTTGATAAGTAAAATTCAATTGTCATTATTGGGTTTGGATTAGTTTTTATTATTTTTTTGTCCTCTAACTTTGATTCTAAATGTTTGTGAGGAACTGTAATTGTATTTAATCTAGTGCCATGTCTTACAAAAGTAGTATTCGGACTAAGTTGAAAAAAGAAAATGCCTTGTCTTTTTCAGGAAAAGATAAACCATGATATAAATAATAATGTATTGACTATAAAATAATTAATTCTTTTTTTTTAATTTTACCTACAGCAAGAATATCAAATACTATACTGAAAAAAATTCTTCCATTTGGCTATTGTATTTCTGCTGAGCTTAAAATGTTTTGCTAACTGAGAATTATTTATATTATTCTTTTTTTGATAATCCAATATTTTTAATATATCTGATTGAGTATAGCACCGATGCCTTCGATTAAACATTTCGGACGATTGATCAACTATTCCAAAAATTTTTTTATTTAATTCGATAATGTCCAGGGAAGTAAGTTTTTTTTTATCGAGCAAATTTTTGCAGAGCTGTTTTTTATCCGGGTATTTTTTTTCAAGGATATCTTTGTAGATACGTTTGTAATCTGGAGTAATATCTTCCATTGGTATTTATTTTAGAATATGTTTAGCCATACAGCTTTATTGTTACTTTGATACTGATTATCACTAGAGAGAAAAAAAACTTTTTTTTCAGGTATGTTTTTTATTGATAAATTTTAATATTCTTTATATTTACTCAGCCATTTATAAAGTGTTGTTTTAGGAATTCTATATTCTGACATAATTTGTTGTTTACTTTTTTCCCCGGTTGAAATAAGTTCCAAAATAAAATCTATGAGTTCTTTAGTATAGATATTTTTTCTAAAAGTGGGAAGATCCGATGTTTTGTTCTGATCGGCATTAAAGAAGGTATGGCTTTGGGGTGCATATAATATCAGATGTTGGGTGTATATTCTAAAGAAATCATATTCCAAGAGTTTACTCCATTTTAAAATAAGTCCACTATCCAGAGTCTCAGCTTTGTACATTTTTGTAAGTTGGTCATCTGAGCATTTGAAAAAATTGCAAATACGGTCTGCTTCTATTTCGGACTCTGTGACTCTTTTGAGGATAATTGAACCTATGTGAATCTTTTTAAAGTTCATTCTTCTTCTTATTATTTTTGGTTTTTATATTAGGAATATTTTTACAATGTTAAATCTTGAATAATCCATAACATCATTATTGTTTTTGCTTAGCATAAGCTCCGATTGATATCGTCCGGAAAAAATGATGTATATTCCTGCAAATACAATATTATTAAAATCGCCTGCGAACTTACTTAAGAAGCGCAACGCAAGGTATTATCGATCAGTTGGAAGTGGTTTCATTATAACAAAATAAAAGGGGAATAGAACAGTTTGCACTTAGCAGCTTTTATATTAATTTTGATCTGATACTAGTGGTCATACATTAAATCGTTTTATTGCCCTAAATAAACAAAGAAATTAGTATTTAATGCTGCCGGCTGGATGTTTATAGGTGTTGCAGTTCCACCGGAGCTTACTGTATAGGTATGATTGTGTGAGATTGAAGAAGAGCTGATATTATAAAGTCCTCCACCTCCAACAACCGATCCGGCCAGCCAGTAGACATGGATATTATTTCCACCGCCAAACTCAGTAGTAGCCCTGATCCTTTGATAGGTCATTGTATGGGTATGTCCTGCTTCTGCATCTGTTGTATAATTAAGGTTTACATTGGGAAGATTGGCTCTGGTCAGGGTTGCCGTACTGCTTCCCGAAACAGCTCCGGTAGCTCCGGTAGTTCCCATAGAATAACGGCCAGTTGCATCAGGCAGCAACGTAGTTATTCCTAATATATCTGATGCATTATTTTGTGCTGTTTGCGGAAGGGTAGTAATATCTCTTCCATCCAACAGATACCATCCATCATGGTCAGAGGTAAGAAAGGAAGGCTTTACATCTCCTACATCAAAAAAGTCAGGATTATTCAGAAGTACACCCTGTGCATTGGAGATAACGCCAGCTACCTTGTTAAGAGTCTGAATTCTGACACTCCCGTTTACATCAATGGTCTGAGTGGGAGAAGTGGTAAGTATTCCTGTAGTTGGGGCAGTACCATCCAGGTAAAGCAACCCCGGGCCTATATTTAAGTGTTTTCCATCCTGGTTGATTTGCCGGGCTGATGTTAAAGTCCCATTGATGGTATAAATGTTTTCATTGTAAGTATTGTTCCATGTAAGAGGAAACCAGGTTCCTGATCTGAAATACCAGAATCCCTTTCTGTCGATTATCATTCCATTATTTGTCAGCGAATAAACCAGCTCCGATTCATCAGGATTCTGCATGCTTTCAACCTGAAGGGCTGTCTGACGGGGAATCAGGATTCCGTTATTGGTAGAAACCACATCCAATACGGCTTGAGGATTCGCTGTGCCTATTCCAATTAATGACTTTTGCGCCATCGAATATGCAGAAAGCCCCAGAAAGGAGATAAATAGTATAATTGTTCTTTTCATTAATTTGAATTTTATTGTCCTAAGTAAATAAAATAGCTGTATGATATATTTTGTGGCAATATAGAAAGGGGAGTTCCGGTTCCGCCTGTATTGACTGTTCCGGTATGGCTGTGTGCACCGGCAGCGGGCAGGGTAATCGCTGTAGTTCCTGATACTGTTCCCCTGCCTGCTCTGAAAACATAGGCATTACCAGCGGCATTTTGAGTAAAATTATAGCCGCCGGCTGTCAGCGAATGCGTATGGGCAGCTGCTGTTGATGTTACTCCTGTTAAATTAACATTGGGAAGATTCGCCCGGATTAGTGTAGTGGTATCGGAACCTCCGGTATCGAATGGGGTCCCCTGTTTCATTAGCCGGCCATTGGTATTTACCAGGGTACCGCTGAGCCCTATTGCCGAGGCATTGCTTTGTGCAACGGCAGGAAGTGTGCTGATGGCTCTTCCGTTCATCTTATACCAACCGTTGTGATCATTGGGTCGCAGCGATTCTTTAACGGTACCATAAGCTACTTTGGGACCTATAGATAAAGTTCCGTCTGAGAGAGCTTTTACATTTCCTGCTGCAAGATTTCTGACGCGGATATTGCCATTTACATCTACTGTGTTACCAGGTGTATTGCTTCCAATTCCTATTTTCTGTTCTGCTGAGTGAATGAAAAGTTTATCTGTATCAAATGATAAGTTTTGGCTGTTCATTGTTACAGTACGGTCGGAAATCAGGGTGCCATCATTATTGTAGATGTTGATAATGGGCTGGGAACTGCCTCCAAAAGGTTGCCATACAATACCATCATAATACCAGAAACCTGGTTTATTAATGGCAGTACCATTGCCGGTAATTGCATAAACCAATTCTCCGGTGGGAGGATTGGTAATCGCTTCTGCCTGTAGTGCGCTCATTCTGGGGATAAGTATACCCTGTGTAGTTGAGCTTACATCCAATGCTGCATTAGGATTGGCAGTCCCAATGCCTATACGCTGCGCATTAACCGGAAGAAAAAGAATAAAATACAGGATGAATATAATTTTAATTGAAGTGTTATTTAACATATTTAATTTTTTAAATTCCTAAATAAATAAAATAATTAAGCTGTACATAATCCGGAGTCAGTGCAAAAGCAGTCCCGGCTCCTCCCGTAGGTATGGTTACAGTATGGTTATGTGCTCCCGATGCTGAACTTGTATAGGTTCCTTCAGAAAGTATTGACCCGGCTATTGCCCCACCCGCCAATTGCCATGAATTGGCATTGCCATTAACGGTTTGCAGAATATCCGTTCCTCTTACTTGGGCACTACCTGGGCTTACCAGAGGATGATTATGAGATAAACTGGTTGTAGTTCCACTAAGAGTAAAATTGGGTAAGTTAGCTCGGGTAAGTGCTACAGTCGTTGCTCCGCTTAGTGTTCCGGGAGTTCCTTGCTTAATATACCTTCCTGTGGCGTTGGGAATATTTCCTGCAATACCAAGGGCAGTGGCTCTTGATTGAACATTTACGGGCAATGTAGAAAGGGCCCTGCCGTTAAGCAAATACCAGCCTTCATGATCTGCAGACAGATAAGAGTATTGAATATCCCCATAATGATTAATCAATCCGGCATCAAAAGATAGTACACCATCTTCTGTGGTAACCACATTTCCTGTAGACAGGCTACGGACTCTCATTCCTCCGTTAACGTCTAATTTTTCTGTCGGAAGATCAGTATTGACTCCAATATTACCTGTACTTCCGGATATAAACAGCTTGCCAGGTCCAATATTCAGATCATTATTGTTAAGACTCACTATTCTGTTGCCTGTAAGAGTACCATTAGAATTATAAATATTTTCACCCGTTGAATTATTGGCAGCAATAGGATTCCAGATACTGCCGTCAAAATACCAAAATCCGATAGTATTAACTACACTGCCTGTATTGGTTGTGCTAAAAGCCAGCTCGCCTTCGGATGGTGCAGCGATTTGCTCTATTTGGGCAGCAGTCATTCTGGGAACTAAGATTCCGCTTTTATCAGATACAATATCTAGGGCCGCATTGGGCTTATCTGTGTTGATTCCTGTTTGAGCGGAGATCCAGGATGCAGTAAGCGCTCCTAAAGTGATCAATAAATTTTTCATGCCTTAATGTTGTTTTTTATTTATATTATTTTTAGACTTACTAAATATCTGGACAATGTGTTTTTTGTTTAATTAATTGTTTGATTATGAAATTCAAAATCAATCTTTATTGCAGCAAAAACTCCTGTACTGTAAAGAATACCAAGAGTTTTTTAATTGTTTGATAATTCATATGAATATATTACTTACAGTTTTTTGTTTATAAACATGACCGGAGCAATCCGGCCATGTAAGATAACCTGCAGAACGAATTGAGGGAATTTCTGCGTGGTTAAAATCAATTGTGCCTTCAGAATCGTAAATTCATTAAAAAGAATTAATGGAAATGAACTATTTTTAAGCATAAATGAGAGTTTTTGTTTGTGAGCTTGTTTTTTGTCAAAATCAAGCATGGATAATAATTATTGACCTATTTAATTGTTTAACTCATATAATTTTCTAAAAGGTCAGAAGAATAGAAGATTGCCCTATAATTTAATTCTGATCTCTCCGCCTGCAGTTTATATAACCTACCTGTTGCTAGGCCGCCAGCTCCGGCTGAAGAGTCACTAGCATAAGTAGGAAGCAAGCTAAAATTAAAATCTGCAGCAGAAACTGAAGCTATTGCCACTGTTTTTAATACACCAGTTGCGTTTGCTACTACGATTCTGTCTGTTGAGGTTCCTGTATAAGCGGCAGAATTAATATTTCTAATTCTTAAGCCTCCATTACCTCATGTTGCACTACCGCCGAGATCTAACAATTCGGTTGGTTTTGCTGTATCTTCTACACCATTTACACCTATTGCGGTATGTGCATTTTTAAGTATGGTAAGAGCATTATTAAATGTTGGAAAAGGATCCAGAACCCCGTTGCCAACCTGAAACAAAGCATCTGTAGGCACCGGGCTGTCTGCCGTTCCTGTAGCAATTGCATTTCTTGTACCCATAACCGTTTCATTCAAAGAGCTGGAAGTGGTCATTCGCCCCATAGCTGTTGCAAATTCTCCGCTGGCCGTTGTGCCTCCACCAATTGCTACCGATTGTCCTCCACTTGCAGTCGCAGTGTGCGTACTCAAAGCCATCGCATAAGTACCACTAGCTTTTGCATTCAAACCAATGGCAACACTGTAAATATTACTTGCTTCAGGCTGTATACCAATTGCTGTTGAACCATAGCCGCTAGCTTTTGCATAAGAACCAATTGCTGTTGATATGTATCCGCTGGCTTCTGAACTTTGAGGTCCTGCGGCAAAAGAATATTCTCCACTGGCAATACTGAAGTTTCCTATTGCCTGAGATCTGTCACCACTGGCAACATTTCTCCATCCGATTGCAGAAGAACTTATGCCAGAAGCTTTATTTTCTAACCCTAAAGCCGTAGAATTCAGTCCAATTAAAGAGCTGCCACTAAGTTCGTCTCCATGTGGTGTCCCACCTCGTACAGCACCACGAACATCTAATTTTGCTATGGGCTTAGCCGAAGAAAAATCACCTATCTCCACATTGCCACTTTGATAAATATTCTGATTGTTCAGTGTCGCCGTTAATGCTGTGTTTTCTAAATCCCAGGGGTTTGTACCGGCTGATCCTCCTCCCGTCATTTTTTGCCAGATACTTCCGTCGAAATAATAATAGCCTAACAATGTTATATTTACGGTTTTAGGAGTTGTTTCAGATGGTGTTAATACTTCGGTAATGTAAACGATTGCACCGGTCTGTGGTAATGCATAATTGGAATCTTTGGCTTTCAGTTCAGACCCTTTTAATCTTGGGGCAATAAATCCGTCGGTTTTGGTAAGATCTGCCGGAATTGCCATCACATCAAATGTAGCATGAGGCTTTTCAGTATTAACACCTATCTGGGCGTATGCAAATCCGCCAATTATGAGGGAGCATAGAATAGAGTATTTTTTTTTCATTTGTTGTATAGTTTTTAGAAAATTGTTTTTTTTTAAATTGTATGTTTCCGGAATCAGCTTTTTTATTATTTCTGAAGCTCTACGAAAATATATCCCAGTGCACCAAAGCCCATACTGTCCCCATCTGCGATATGAAAACTGACTCTGTAGAAAGTTTTATCCACATAAGAAAAGAAAGTAAACTGTGCGTGGCCATCCTGTCCGCAATTAACAGGAATTAGAGCAGGGTTCGGATTCGACGGGATACCGGCCCCTATATTGGCAAAAGTTGGAGTTATAGTTAAAGGAACGCTATTAATAAAGGCAGATCCGTTTTGTGCTGTTCGGTACATTCCATGAATAATTCCCGTATTATTGGTTCCTGTCGTTGTTCTTACCTGTAGATAAGAATCCGTTCCTGTGCAGGTGGTAGAAGGATAGCGGAATTCCAGGGAACCTATAGCAACAGAGGAACTCGTGGGAGTGGTTGCATTAATATTAAATGACCTGAATGAAGTAGTTACAGAGCTTTGCACCACAACATTTCCGCTGGCATCAATTCCCAGGGGGGAAGTATTGGATGTAGGGTCGGTGCTGTTATTGATATTGGTAAATTTTAATCCGGAGGCTCCTGTTACACCCGATGCTACTTCTAATTTTGTGGTAGGAGTGCTGGTTCCTATTCCTACTCTGTTGTTGGCTGCATCTACGGAAAATGTAGTTCCGGCCACGGAAAAGGCGTTAGGAGATGTCGCGTTGAAAGCCAGGGTATTACCATTTTGTGTAACGGTTCTGTTTTCTGTAAGAGACCCGTTGGAATTGTAAATATTC